>FWPU01002683.1_pt1 | contig 47951 bp, 40 predicted proteins | sample 2228361 | NCBI WGS metagenome assembly FWPU01 (sample SAMEA103939777, study PRJEB20133) | metagenome
GTTTCTCCTTGGCGGTGTCGGGCAGGACGATGCCGCTCTTGGTCGTCTCCTCCCGGCTCAGCGGCTTGACCACCACCCGGTCACCTAGCGGGCGCAGCTTGACAGCGGTTGCTGCCGTCCCGGCTTCCTGGGCCATGCTTCTTTCCCTCCTTCAATGCGCCGCGCCAACGACTGGCCCGGCGGCCACCAACGGACATTCGCTGGCGGATGGTACCACGCGTTGTTAGCACTCATCAACTTGGAGTGCTAAATCGGACTTCCTGCCAGCCAGCGCGGTGAGGCAGGGCGGTGCGCAGTGCTACAATCCACGTGGGAATCGGCTGGAAGCAGCGACGTCTTTCAGTCTGGCAACCCGGCGATGCCGCGAGGCATCTTCCATCAGGCAACCGGCGCTAAGGGAGCACGAATGCAAGCACAGCGAACAACTCACCGTCTGCCCAGTGATTTTCTCGCGGCGCGTGTGCGCGATGCAGCACCGTCGCCGACGCTGGCAGTTTCAGACAAAGCACGGGCGCTGCGGGCACAAGGGATCGATGTTATTGACCTCGGTGGCGGCGATCCTGATTTCATTACCCCAGAGCACATCCGCAGGGCTGCTGCCGATGCGATGAATGCGGGTGATACGCACTACGTGGCCAGCAATGGCACGCCCGCGCTCCGCAAGGCGATCGCAGCAAAGCTGAAAGCCGATAATGGCCTGGAATACGATCCCAGCGAGATCATTGTCACGCCGGGTGGGAAGCAGGCTCTCTTTGAGGCAATGATGGCCACGGTCGAGCCCGGAGTGGACATTATGCTCCTGGAGCCAGCCTGGGTCTCTTACCAACCCATGGTGGAGATGGCAGGGGGCACGGTTGTGCATGTCGGGCTTGATCCCGACCAGAACTTCCGCGTTACCCGCGAGGTGCTTGAGCGCCACGTCACACCACGCACGCGGGGCATCGTGGTCAACTCGCCGAACAACCCTACTGGCCGGGTGCTGGACGAGGACGAGTTTGCGGCGATTTGCGGGTTCGCGATCGCGCACGACGTGCTCGTCTACACCGATGAGATGTACGAGAAGATCATCTATGACGGGCGCAAGCATCTCAGCATCGCTGCGATGCCGGGGATGTGGGAGCGAACGCTGACATTCAACGGGCTGTCGAAAGCGTATGCCATGACCGGCTGGCGAGTTGGATACGTTGCCGGTCCCAAGGTGTACATTGACGAGATTGCCAAGGTTCATAGCCATTCGGTGACGCACGCGACGTCGTTCGCCCAGGCAGGCGCGGTGGCGGCGTTGACCGGTCCGCAGGATTTCATCGGCGAAATGGTGTCCGCTTGGGACCGGCGACGCCGGTTTGTTGCCGAAGGGTTGAGCGCTATCAAGGGCGTCACCTGCCCGCTGCCGGAGGGTGCCTTCTATGCCTTCCCGGACATCCGCGGCACTGGGATGTCATCCCTTGAGTTCGCTGATTACATCCTGCGCGAAGCGCACGTTGCTCTCGTTCCTGGCACTGCCTTCGGCGAGGCCGGAGAAGGTTTCGTCCGTCTTTCCTTCGCAACGAGCGATCAGGCTCTGGCAGGCGCCATTGAGCGCATCGGGCGAGTGCTCGGCACGCGGTAAAGCACAGCCCAGAATCGTCCATGGCGGGGTCGGGCCGTTGTGGCTACACCCCGCCACATTGTTTAGGACGGTCCCAAAGGCAGCGGCTCGGGCGGCGTGGTTACGAACGCTCGCAAGAGATCGAGCATGCCGCAGATATCGCGCTCATCAGCAAGCTCGAAGGCACTGTGGGTATATCGCGTTGGCACAGCAAGGAGAGCGGCCGGCACGCCGTTGCGGACGAGCGCCGCACCGTCACTCCCAAATCCTTGGAACGTCGTTTCCTGGACCGGGATGCCGGCACTCGCGGCGACGTTGCGGAGCTTTCGGATGATTCGCCGGTCGTAATGCACCCACCAGTCTTTGTACACCAGCGCCGGGCCATGTCCCAGGCGGACTGGCATTTCCCGAGGATCTACGCCTGGGTAATCCCCGATCGGCCCATTATCGAGGGCAATCGCCAGGTCGAACGCTCCGCCATGGCCCAATGACAGTGCACCAATCAGTCCAATCTCCTCCTGCACTGTTGCGGCGAGCGTGAGGTCGTACGCGAGCTGGGAGCGATCGATGGTGCGGAGAAGCTCGGTCATCACCGCGAGCGCCACACGATCATCAATGGCCTTGCCGGCGATGCGACGACCGAGGCGGCGCGCGGGCGGATTCCACACCACCCCTGCGCCCACGTGTACACCAAGTGCTTCCGCCTCTTCCCGGGAATCCACACCGATGTCGACGAATACATCATTGACATCGAGGCGTGTCTTCTCCTCTGGCCGCGTCACCAGGATGTGACCGGTGACGGTGGCGAAAATGCCAGGGACCCGTGCCGTGTGACCAATCACCAGCGCGGGCTGGCCGACGGGATACCGAAAGTGAAAAGACCGGCCTGCGCCTGACTGGCCATTGTCGAGCCAGAGAAAGCCTCGGTCATCAATGTTTTTAACGACGAACCCAATTTCGTCAGCATGGCCTTGAATCAGGAGCCGGGGACCATTGCCGCCAGCGTGGGCCAGCACATTGCCGACCGGCGTCACTGCGAGTTCCGCGCCAAGGCGCGCCCAGTGCTCGCGACACCACGCAAGCACTGGCTCTTCTTGTCCTGTTGGACCCGGTAACTCCATCAGCTCTTGCAGCGTCTCCATGACTGCTGAGTGATTCGAAGAGGCCGTCACGCTCAACTCCATTACCGTCACCTGAATGCCGACACGAGCAGCCCGATTGACCGGATGCGCTCGGCAGACTACCATCCTTCCGCAAAACCGGAGTGGTGGGTACCCGACAAGAAAAGGGGGAAGGAGTGGGAGCTGATCAACGGCTAAAGGAATTGGGAATCGAGCTACCGACGCCACCGGAGCCTGTGGCGAACTATGTCCGGTGCGTGCGGACGGGAAATCTGCTCTTTGTTTCCGGGCATGGCCCTGGACCCAATGCGCCGGCTGGAAAGCTTGGGCAAAACCTCTCAGTGGAACAGGGGTACCAAGTTGCGCGTGAGGTTGGTATCAATATTTTAGCGACGGTCAAGGCGGAGCTTGGCAGCTTGGACCGCGTGAAGCGCGTTGTCAAAGTGCTTGGGATGGTCAATTCCGATCCCTCGTTTGGGGACCAGCCCAAGGTCATCAACGGATGCTCCGATCTCTTCGTCGAGGTGTTCGGCGAGGCCGGCAAGCACAGCCGGTCGGCGGTTGGATTTGTGGCACTGCCAAACCAGATCGCCGTTGAGATCGAGTGCACGATGGAAGTGGAGTAACAACGAGTGATGCGTCGTCAGCGATCGGCTGTCAGCACGTGTGCGCCAGCTTAGGCATCTGGCCTTCTGAGCCAGGAGGCAGCATTAGGGCCCGCTGCCGCTGATGGCTGATCGTTGACGACATCTTGGTGAGGGTGTTCGATGGCAGAAGTCAAGCGCGTCCCGGTTACTCGCGAGGGCCTAGAACGGCTCAAGGCTGAGCTGGACGAGCTTCGGAATGTGCGGCGTCCGGCGATTGCCGAGGCCATTGCTGAGGCGCGGTCGCACGGCGACCTTCGCGAGAACGCAGCCTATGATGCAGCGAAGCACGATCAGGTGATGATCGAGAAGCGCATCAGCGACCTGGAGGCGCTGCTGCGAAGCGCCGAGATCATGGAAGACAGCGGGGATGAAGACCGCGATGTCGTGCGGCTTGGCAGCACAGTCGTCGTCGAATTCGATGGCGAAGAGGAGCGGTACACCATCGTCGGCGCGATTGAGGCGAAGCCATCGCTTGGTCGCATTTCCAACGAATCCCCAATTGGCCGGGCGCTCCTAGGGAAGCGAGAAGGAGAGGTCGCTCGCGTAACGACCCCTGGGGGAGAGCGCACGATCACGATCCTGCGCATCGAGCGGTAGCGGTGAGGAGCGCCGAACGTCTTGGTGGGATTCGGCGTGACCCGTTTTTTTAGCACGAGCTGGCGAGATGTTCGTGCTGCCATGCAGCAAGATGCTGCCTACCGCCGGACTTGGCAGGCGTTCCGGCAGTACCGGACCGTCGCCGATGGTCGGCACGACACGGAAGAGTGGAGGGCTCACGCGGGCCGGTTTGCAGCGTGTCTCATTCGCGTGCCAGCGGAAGCGATCCAACCCGCGCTCGATGAGCTCCGCGCGGCCCTGAGGGTGTTTCCTTTCGTCCGGTTGCATCCCGATCATTTTCTGCATGTGATGCTCCAAGAGCTCGGCTATGTGTGCGAGCGGCCGGCGGGCCGCTTTGAGATTTCCATGGCCCGCCTCGATGAATTTGTCTCCGCCGCGGCAGCCGCGGTGAGCGATGCCACGGCGTTCGACCTGCGGCTAGGCGGCGCAAATTCGTTTCAGGATGCATGTTTTCTCGATGTGCATGACCGGGGAGCCTGCGCTCGGTTGCACGCCCGCTTCCATGAGCTGGCCGCCCTTCCGGTCCGGGCGAAGTACGCGTATCTTCCTCACATGACGGTGGCGCATTACACCGATGCTGCTCCGATCGGAAGTCTGCCGGCCATCATTGCGCGATTCCGCGATCGCCGGTTTGGCGTGTTCCGAGTGGCTCACATTGACGTGGTAACGATGAATGTGCGCGAGGCATATCCACAATTTGACAGCTATGCCACCATACCGTTGAAACCGTGAAAGGAGGAAAACTGTTGTCAGCTTCAAGCTCCAGCGAGCAGAAACAGCGCGTGCGTGACCAGTTTGCCAGGGCGGGCGCGGCGTATGTCGGCAGCACGACGCATGCGTCCGGGGCTGATCTTAAACGGATGGTCGACGTTGCTGCACCGCGCACGCACGAGCGGGTGCTGGACATTGCCACCGGCGGGGGGCACGTGGCGCTGACATTCGCGCCACTGGTCCGGGAGGTCTTGGCAGTTGATCTGACACCTGAGATGCTCGCTGTAGCGCTGGCTCACCTAAGGAGCGCTGGCGCGAGCAACGTGAAAGGCATTGTCGCCGATGCAGAGATGTTGCCGATTGCCAGCAGCACGATCGACATCGTGACCTGCCGCATCGCGCCGCACCATTTCCCGTCTCCCAGGCGCTTTGTGGAGGAAGTGGCGCGAGTGCTGCTTCCGGCTGGCCGCTTCGTCCTTATCGACAGCACCGTGCCCGAGGGCGACGTTGGAGTGTTCTTCAATGATTTCGAGCGGCTGCGTGACCCGTCGCATGTGCGGTCGCTGACCACCGGCGAATGGCGCGACATGATGACGGAAGTGGGGTTGTCTCTCCGGATCGTCGAGCATTTCCCCAAGACGCACGGGTTTGATGACTGGACCGCACGGATGCACGTACCGGAGAAGATCAAGGCATTGCTTGCCGATCGCATGCGGCACGCGCCTCTAGCGGTCGCTGAGATGTATCGCCCTATCTGGGACGGCGACCGGCTGGTTTCGTTCACCGATACGAAAACGTTGTTTGTCGCCGAGAAGGCGCCCGCTTAAGGCGTAGTGCCAGGGCGATCGTCAGCCTCGCTCCGCCTCGCTCCCCTGGTCATCCCAAGCGAAGCGTGGCGGTACCTCACCCTTGTTGACGGGTTGGATCAGCGCATCGGCTTACCAAATACTAGGATGCAACTTTGGCGACCGGTAAGCCAGCATCCATGGCGAGCAGGTGAGCCTTGTCGGTACGCTCCCAGGGCAAATCCAATTCGTCGCGGCCGAAATGACCATAGGCGGCAGTCTGCCGGAAGATCGGGCGTTGCAGGCCAAGGTGCTCAATGATGGCACGCGGGCGAAGATCGAAATGCTTGCGAACGAGCTCTTCTATCTTGCTGTCGGGAACATGCCCGGTGCCGAACGTCTCAACCATGATCGAGATCGGCTGCGCCATCCCGATCGCGTAGGAGATCTGGATCTCAAAGCGGTCGGCAAGTCCGGCGGCAACGACGTTCTTTGCCACGTAGCGCGCGGCGTACGCGCCGGAGCGATCGACCTTGGTGGCGTCCTTGCCGGAAAAGGCGCCACCGCCGTGGCGAGCCATTCCACCGTAGGTGTCTACCATGATCTTGCGCCCGGTCAGGCCGGCATCAGCCATCGGCCCGCCAAGCACAAACCGGCCGCTGGGATTGACGTAAATGTGAGTCTTGGAATCCATCAAATCTCGTGGAACGACATGGTGAATAATGAAACGCTCAACATCTCGGCGGATAACGTCGTTGCTTACTTCTTCCGCGTGCTGGGTGGAGACCACGATCGTGTCCACCCGCACTGGCACCCCTTTGCGGTACTCCACCGTCACCTGGCTTTTGCCATCTGGCCGTAACCAGTGAAGCTCGCCATTCTTGCGCGCCTCAGCGAGCCGGTAGCAAAGCCGGTGGGCGAGGTAGATCGGCATTGGCATGAGCGCTTCGGTCTCACGGCAGGCAAAGCCGATCATCATGCCTTGATCGCCGGCTCCAATGAGATCATAGCGGTCGGCGCTCTGCCCTGCGCGGACTTCGTACGCTTCAGCAACCGATTCGGCGATTTCTGGGCTCTGGCCCTTGATCGCAACCATCACGCCGCAGGTTTTGTAATCGAAGCCATATTCGGCGCTCGTGTAGCCGATATCCCGGATAACGCCGCGCACGATGTCAGGAATCTCCACGTAGGTCGACGTGGTGATCTCGCCGAAGACGAAAACGGTGCCAGTCGTCGTGGCCGTTTCGCAGGCGACGCGACCGTCGGGATCGTCTTTCAGCACGGCGTCAAGGACTGCATCCGAGATCTGATCGCAAACCTTGTCTGGGTGCCCTTCCGTAACGGATTCCGAGGTGAAGAACGTCCGCTCCGACCGGATGAATGTTGTTGACATCGTTCCTCCCAAGAGTCATCAGGCGTTAGATCCAGCCTCTTGCACACAGCCGGCGCGCACGCATGATGACGCGCAATGGCGAACGGCGACGGAGGCCAGGTTCGATGCTACGTGCCCGACTCCCATGAGCTGAGATATCGCGCTTGCTCCTCGGTCAGCACATCGATCTCAATGCCCATGCTGATCAGCTTGAGCCGGGCGATTTCATGGTCAATCTCTTGTGGCACACGATACACGCGTGGCTCAAGGTTCTTGCCCTCCTGCACGAGGTAGCCCGCAGCAAGCGCCTGGTTAGCAAAGCTCATGTCCATGACGCTGGCCGGATGACCCTCGGCCGCGGCGAGGTTTATGAGCCGCCCTTCACCAAGGACGATCACCGCCTGGTCGGGGGCGAGCCGGAACTCCTCGACAAACGGCCGGATGATCCTCCGGCCCTCTCCCGCCATCTCCTCCAGCGCCTTGATATTGATCTCAGCGTTGAAGTGGCCAGAATTAGCCAGAATCGCACCATCTTTCATCAGAGCGAAGTGCTGCCGGTCAATCACGTTGATGTTACCGGTTGCCGTGATGAACAGGTCACCCAAGGCCGCGGCGCGGTCCATTGGCATCACTTGGAAGCCATCCATCGCCGCTTCGAGCGCTTTGATTGAGTCAATTTCGGTGACGATGACTCGCGCGCCCATACCGCGCGCCCGCATGGCGATGCCCTTGCCGCACCAGCCATAACCCGCAACGACAACCACCTTCCCGGCAAGCAGAATATTCGTTGCTCGTAAGATGCCGTCAATGGTGCTCTGCCCGGTGCCATACCGGTTATCGAAGAAATGCTTGGTATCGGCGTCGTTCACCGCAATGATGGGAAAGCGGAGCACACCATCTTTCTCCATCGCCCGGTCACGGATGACACCGGTTGTCGTTTCCTCGGTCGCACCGATAATGCCCGGCAAAAGATCCGGTCGCTCCCGGTGCACCATGGTCACGACGTCGGCGCCGTCGTCAATGATGATATGGGGCCGGTGCTCGAGCGCCGAGCGAATGTGGCGATAATACGTTTCGTGATCTTCGCCTTTGATCGCAAACACTGGAATGCCGTCGCTTACGAGGGCGGCCGCCACATCATCCTGGGTGGAAAGTGGGTTACTGGCGCACAGCACACAGTCGGCGCCGCCTGCCTTAAGCGTCAGGGCCAGATTGGCGGTCTCCGTGGTGATATGCGCGCAAGCGAGGAGACGAACACCGTGCAGCGGGCGGTCTTTCTCGAAACGCTCTCGAATCTGCCGGAGCACTGGCATCTCACGCGCTGCCCACTCAATCCGCCGCCATCCATCCGGAGCGAGCGACGGATCTTTAATATCAAAGTTTCGTGCTGCGGTTGCCATTGCGATCTCCTCAAATCAGGGGGCTTGCTACCCTACGCGAATTCGGGACGGTCGAGCAGGCGTCCCACCACGTCTTCCCGTGCGCTCGCTGTGAGCTGTTCAGCCGCTGCTTCGCGCCGTGGGGTGAAGTCCTGCGCGGTAATAGCGCCTTCAAAGTCGGGAAATGCGCGATTAAAGCGCTCGACAAAGTCCTGGGGCGAATAACGATGGGCTTGAGTACCGATCTGCTCCACGGCGTACACCGCCGTTAGCCCTGCCAATCGACCCACAACCTCCAAGTCCAAGCCAAGCAACAACCCTTTGATTAATCCGGCGCGGTAGGCATCACCGGCTCCGGTGGGATCTTTGACGACCCGAGCCGGGGCGGCGGGCACCCGCACTCGCCGGCCGTCCATGCGCAATTCGGAACCCTCTTCACCGAAGGTGATGGCGAGGAACGGGACCCGATCGGCAAGATCGTCGATGGAAAGCCCGGTCTTCCGCTCGATCATCGCGAATTCGTAGTCGTTGCCGACCAATCCCCAGGCGACGTTGATGCCCGCTAAGAGATCTCCAGCGGAGAGGACGATGATTTGGAAGGCGGGGTCATAGATGAAGCGACATCCAGCATTCCCGAATTGCTCGGCGTGCACGCGCATGACATTTGGAGTGGTTGCGCCCAGGATCGCGTACTCGGCGCGCGCGGCAAGCTCGGTTACCGAGATCTCAGCGGCGCGCTCGGACGGTCCAGGGAAAAACGAGGCGATTTGGTTATCTTTGCGGTCGGCCATCATGAAAGAAGCCGCCGTTAGTTGATTGGGATCCTCAATCACGCAGAGGTGAATTCCGAGCTTCTCAAATTCCTCGCGGTACGGTCCAAAATCTGAGCCAACCGCACCGACGAGCGTCGAGGGGGTTCCAAGGAGCGCAAGATTGTAGGCGATGTTGCCCCCAACGCCGCCGCGCTGCTTCTGCAAGCTATCGACCAGGAAGCTGACCGAGATGACGTGGGTCTTTTCCGGGATGATGTGATCGGCAAACGACCCACCGAACGCCATGATGTGGTCATACGCGATCGATGCGCTGATCACGACTGGCAGCGCATCAGCAGGTGCGGCGTGACTCATGTTCCTCTCGACGAATTGCTGGACAGATACCGGATGGCGCCCGCTCGATGATGCGGGCGCCGCGCCGCTCAGCATAGCATGCTGCTGCGGCGATTCGCTAACCCTGAGCGCCGTGTCGAATACCGCCTTATGCGCCTCTTGGCTCATGGCAACACAGTCGCGGGAACAGAATGCTCCACAAGGCAAGATGCACGCATCTGAGACGTATGAGAAACATCGGTGCCATAGCGCTTCACGGCCTATCAATCGCCAACCCGGCGCAAGGCGATGCGGACATGATGGCGGCCAACCTCGATCTGGTCTCGATACACGCCGTCTGGGCCGATCGCGCCGCCTGGCCCTTCGACAGCCTCCGGCTCGACTTGATCGGAGGCTCCGGTTGACGTCACAGCCGTGAGCTCCTCGGCCAGCGTCTCAGTTCTTACGTAGTCATCGAACGCTGTAATAGCCGTCACAACCTCAGGATCGGCTACGTAATGAACGCGGATGCGATCCTCGATCCGGTAGCCAGCGCTGCGGCGGGCATCCTGCACACCGCGCACAAAATCACGCGCCAGACCTTCCTGTACCAGCTCCGGCGTCAAGGACGTATCCAGCACCACCGTTGCGTTCGCCCCTTGCGCGGCCGCGTACCCGGCTCGTTTCCTCAGGTCAACCAGGATCTCACCGGGCTCAAGTGCGATCAGCGATCCATCAGACAGGGTCAGATTGACCGGTTGCCCGTTCCGGACTCGCTCGGCCACCGACGCCGGGTCCTCTTTGGACAGCAGCTCGCGAATTTCGTTGAGCCGCTTCCCATATTTCGGACCGAGGATCGCCAGCTTCGGGCGAATGTCATACGTGACGACGTCTCCAAGCTCCGTCAGTGGAGCGATCGCCTTGACATTGAGCTCGTCGAGCACTTGGTCCTTCAAGCGCATCACCGCGTCCATGAAGTCCGGCTCGCGCGCGTAGACGAGGATGGCAGGCAGTGGCTGGCGCACCTTGATGTTGGCCTCGTTGCGGGCCGCGCGGCCAAGGCTGACGACCTCGAGCACCGCGGCCATATCCTGGGACAAGCTGTCATCGATCTTCGCCGGATCGCTCATGGGGAAATCGGTCAAGTGCACCGACTCTGGGGCGGTCTGGTCAATCGAGCGCACCAGGTTCTGGTACATCGCCTCGGACAGGAAAGGAACGAACGGCGCCAGCAGCCGGGAGAGAGTTGTGAGGCACTCGTACAGTGTGTGGTAAGCCGCGGCCTTGTCGGCATCGCTCTCAGATTTCCAGAAACGGCGGCGATTCCGCCGGATGTACCAATTCGACAGCTCCTCAACGACGAACCGCTCGATCGCGGTCGACGCATCTTCCGGGTGATACTGCTCAAGCCGGTCTCGCACGTACGCGATGAGCTGGTTGAGCCGCGAGATGATCCAGCGATCCAGCAAGCTGCGCTCTGCGAGCGGAACGAACATCGCCGGATCGGTAGGATCGAACTGATCGAGACGAGCGTAATTGGCAAAGAAAGCATAGGAGTTCCACAACGGAAGAATGAATCTCCGGCGGACCTCGTCGCAGACGTTGTAGCCAAAATTGAGATTGTGACTTGGATCAACAGTCACAAAGAGCCAGCGCATGGTGTCGACGCCGATGATCTCGGCGGCGTCGTCGAACCAGATAGCATTCCCCTTGCTCTTGTGCATCTCCTCGCCCTTTTCGTCACGCATCAGGGCGTAGGAGAAGACGTTGCGAAACGCCGGGCGGCCAGTCAGCGCGGTGCTCTGCGCGATCAGGGAGTAAAACCAGTTACGGAACTGGCCAGGGAAGCTCTCGCTGATCAAATCGGCCGGATACCATTCCTCCCAGTATTTGCGGTCATGCCGGTAATTGAGGGTCGAGAAGGCAATAATGCCAGCGTCGAGCCAGGGGTTGCCGACGTCGGCAATGCGGCTGACTGGCTTGCCACACTGCGGACAGGCGATCTTGACGGCGTCAATCCACGGGCGGTGGGGCGAGTGCCCTTCAAATTGCTCCCAACCCTCAACCGCGCGCTGCTTCAGCTCCACTTCGCTGCCAATGACGTCAAAGGTGCCGCAGTCCTGGCATTCGTAAATTGGCAGCGCTAATCCCCAATAGCGCTTTTTGGAGATCATCCAGTCGTCCATATTGGCGAGCCAGTCGAGCTCTCGCTCCATGCCGAATGCCGGCACCCAGTTAATCTGCCGCGTGACCTCCATCATCGGGCCGCGAAGCTCGTCCATGGAGATGAACCACTCATCTACCAAGCGGAAGACGAGATCCGTCCCGCAGCGCCAGCAGACTGGATACCGGTGACGGTACTGCTCCGCCCGGTACAGCACGCCCTTTTCCTGGAGGTTGCGCATGATCGGCGTCGCGACCTCATGGACGTACGAGCCGGTGAGCCAGTCGAAGCCTGGAACATAGACGCCAAACTCGTTGATGGGATCAATGACCGCTAGGCCGTGCTCTTTCGAAAGCGCGAAGTCCTCGCGTCCGCATCCAGGAGCGATGTGAACGATGCCCGTTCCCTCAGCCGCGCTGACCTCCTCCCACGGAATGACACGGTGCTGCACGCTGCGGGCAGCAGGCAGCTCGTCGAACGGGCCGGTGTAAGCAAAGCCGATCAACTCAGCTCCAGGGACCTCCGCCAGGACGGTGTAGTCGCCACGCAGCGCGTTTGGCACGGCATCCTTTGCCAGATACATCACCTGACCCTGCTGCTCGACTTTGACGTATGTCAACTCCGGGTGGACCGCCGCGGCGACGTTCGCTGCGAGTGTCCAGGGGGTCGTCGTCCACACGAGCAAGGATTCATCGGGGCGATCGGTCAGTGGCAGGCGCACGTAGAGGGACAGGTGTGTCCGTTCCTGATAGCCTTCGGTAACAATCTCGTGCTCAGAGATTCCCGTACCACAGCGCGGGCACCACGGCATCACGTCGTGGCCCTTATAGATCCATCCGCGCTCATGACAAACCTTGAGGAAATGCCAGATCATGTAATTGTTTTCGTCGGACATGGTGTAATAAGAGTTATCCCAGTCCATGAAATAGCCCAGACGCTTCGACTGCTCGGTCTGGCGCTTTGAGAATTTCCAGACTCGCTCCTTACAGCGATTGACGAATTCAGCGATACCGTAGGTCTCAATGTCTCGCTTGTTGGTCAGGCCAAGCTCCTTTTCAACCTCGACCTCGACCCATAGTCCCTGGCAGTCGAATCCGTTCTGGAACCGCTGGCGCTTGCCCAGCATGTTGTGAAACCGCTGGAATAGATCCTTATAGGTTCGCCCCCAGGCATGGTGGACGCCCATCGGGTTGTTCGCCGTGATCGGCCCATCAAAAAACGAGAATCGCTGGGGTGAGGCGTCGTTGCGGTGCAAATACTTCTCAACAATGCCTGACCGGTACCACCAGTCAAGCAGCTCCCGCTCCATTGCAGGGAAATCGACCTTGGTCGGCACTTCAGCAAATGGCGGCATTGGTGTACTCCTCACGCACGATCGCGTCATTGTGCTCCAAAACAAAATGCCCGCCCTCGCTCAGAGGACGGGCAACCCATGCGTCAACGTAGGGTAAGCTCCGCGGTACCACCTCGGTTGGTCCGGCCGCAGCGGACCCACTCGCTCGCGCCGGCGGCGAGACGGAACTCCATGAAATACGGACATTTCATGGGAACCGAAAGGATGACATCGGCGCGGTTGTCAGGGTAACGGGCGACAGACCCGGTCGCGTCTACTTGGCATACAGCCGTTCGGGCGACGGCTCGGGAACGATGTCCGGCGCCAGCGTTAGTGGCCCGGCTTCCACCATCCCAGGCTCGCTGGACGACGCACGGCGACGGCGCGGTTTCCGTCATCGCCTTTCGCTCATTCACTTAGGACCGAGCGTAGCACGCGGTGAAAACGTGGGTCAACCGGGCGCAGCGTGGCGCATGGGGCTCCTGCCCAAGACTTCCCAGACCAAATCAGGGCGGTTTGAGATGATCCCATCCACCCCCTGCTGATGAACGCGCTTGATCGCTAAAGGCCGGTCCACCGTCCAGGCGTAGACCTTGATGCCGGACGCATGAGCCTTCCGGACGAGCCAGGGGGTGCATACTCTGTGCTGGATCATCACGTCGGTCGCACAAGCCAGGCGGGCAGCCTGAACCAACGGGACTGGCGTCAACACCTGGAGTGCCATGCTGCTCATCCGTCGCGTGATGCCAAACCGGTGCCCGGTGGCCATGTGACCCGTTGAAAGGCCAAGGCGAAGCTCCGGAAAGGCGCGGCGTAGCCGGCGGATAACCAGCAGATGCGTGCTTGACACGATCGCTGTCGAAGCAAGCTCAAAGTCACGGATGGCCCGGATCAGCGCGGGCTCGTAGCCCGGCAACTTGACGTCAAGGAGCAGTGGGACACGGTTGCCGATCACCTCGATTGCCTCTGCCAGTGTCAAGAAACCCGGCAGCAACGTCCGCAATTGCCGCGTCGAAATCTCATCAATGGGCACCTTCCGTCCGCTGATTTCCAGGCGCTCATCATGAACGAGAACGAGGTCGCCATCAGCAGAAAGCTGCACATCAATCTCGATCCGATCAACACCAATTTTCAGCGCCTGCTCGATCGACTCCCGGCTGTTGCCTGGATAGAAGTCTCCGGCGCCGCCGTGCCCAACGATTTCAGGGCGATCGAGACCATGCCCGGTCGTCATGGACCCGCTATCCACTGCTTGACTCGCCGGTACACGGCGGTGAGGGTAAGCAAATAGCTTGTTCCCAGAAGATACGAAGCCAAAACGTCCGAGAACCAGTGATGGCCCAGGTAGATCCGGCTCGGGCCAACCAGAGCCACCATGGCGACGATGGCTCCGACAACGGCGCGCCGCAGCAGGGGACGTTTGAGATGGCGGTGCGCGAGAAATGCGAGAAAACCATAGACGCCAATGTAGTTGATGACATGGCCACTTGGAAAGCTGCTACCCCCGATGCGCGCCTCGGCGACCGTGATTTCGGGATGATTCGGACGCGGCCGGCGCATTAGGAACTTGATCGTACCGGAGATAGCGCTGGTGCCCCAGCCGAGCAGTTGGAATATGGCTTCAAGCCGGCAACCCTTGAGCCAGAGTGCGAGAGGGAACAGGAGCGGGAGCGTGCGGCTCTGTGGCGGGAATCCTGGCCACGAGACGACGTGCATGAGTCGTGCGAACGAAGGCGAGGTCTTTCGCTGCAACGCGAGGGTGACGCGGCGATCAATCGCGCTCGTGCGGCCACCGCGAACGAGCGCAACCAGCCCGGCAAAAGCGCAGAGCGCAGCAAGAACATAGGCAACGCGGGGCGAGAGTCCGTTGCCTCGAACCGGCCGTTTTCGTTTCACCATGCGTATGAGAACCTCTGCCTCCACCGATTGCTACCTGGGAAAGCATCCTACGGTGTAAGCGCCAAACGTTCAACTGCGGCGGCCAGCAGGTGAATCTCCGTTGCACAGCGCAGCACGCGCGTCGCATCCTTGTGCGTGCTGAGAGTGTCGAGGAGGCCGGTCATGGTGACGCTCGGACAACCCGTGGATCGCCCCGCTGGCAAGGCGGCCCAACAGTTTCCCCTGTTGCCGGTGGCGATCGGGGGGCTGATCTTGATCTTTCTTTCCGCGCCCTGGCCACTCGATCAAAAAGCCCACTGGCTCCTACACGGGCTCTGTGCTCAGCGGCCAAGCCACTCCCTCTGGCTTGGCGACCGCGTTCTGCCATTCGATGCCCGCATGACAGGAATCTACGGTGGATTCCTCGGCGCGGGGCTCTATCTGGCTGTGCGGCACCGCTGGCGCGCTGCAGCGTTGCCCACGTGGCCCGCGCTGCTCGTGCTCGCGGGATTTGTGGGGCTCATGGGGCTCGATGGCGTCAATTCGTTACTCGTTGATATGCAAGCCTGGCACCTGTATACCCCGAATAACCGGCTGCGATTGCTGACCGGATTGATGACCGGGGTGGCTATGGCGACCGCATTGGCATTTTTAGTCGGCATCACATTGTGGCGGTCGCCGTCGCTGTCGCGCCGGGTCATCTCGTCCGCGTGGGAGCCGTGGCTGATGCTCGGCTGTCAAGCGCCATTTGCGCTGGCGGTGCTTTCCGGCGAGCCTTGGCTCTATGCGCCTGTGACGATGCTGCTGGTCATCGCGGCAACATGTGTGGTGTCGTTGCTAGCCCTTGTGGTGGTGGTTCTTTTCCGGGAGGCGGACCATAGCTTTGCCTCCGTAAGGCAGCTTCATGGGTATGGCGTGGCAGCCCTGATGGCCGGCGTGGCCGTTATGATGGGATTCGCAGGAGCGCGGTTGCTCCTCGAACGCCTCCTGAACGTTCCTCCCTTGACGTAAGGTGGCTCATGCCCCTGTGCTAAACTTGCTGAAGCGCAAGCTGAAGCGTGGTGATCGTTCGGGTGGTGAGCCCGAGCACTCATCGAATGTGCCGTGCGCAATCAAGCGCTAGATAACGTGGTTATGACATATGCGAATTATTCGAGACATCGGGCACGTCAAACGGCAGAGACGACTTGCCCGATGGGCAGCTTTATTTGGATTTCTTCTGCTTTTTGGCACGTTCCCCCTTGTCTTCCTCTGGGGTAATCAACCAAATCTCGTTCTGGCAAGTTACGTCTTGCTCTTTTCCGGGTTTATTCTTTTCAACTATGGCATGCAGCAAATCGGCAAATGGAGCAATACCCCGCGTCACCCGCGAGCCGATCTCGCGCTGGATGCAAAGCTCAAGGCGCTGCCAGACAAATATGTGCTCGTCCATTATGCCCGGATCGGCAAGAAGGTCGTTGAGCACCTGCTGATCCATCCCGGAGGTATTCTTGTCATCACAACGCGCGACTATATCGGGAAGGCCATTGGGCGGCGGAACCGGTGGCGGAAAGCGGGGCTAGGACTCACGCGCTTGTTCGGCATGAGTGGCCCGCAGCTTGGGAATCCATCGCTGGAGACGGATCAAGCAATCGCTGCCATCGAGAAGGCACTGTCAGAGGCGAACCTCGAAGTGGACGTTGACGGCGCGATCGTCTTCCTCAACCCTGCGGTGCAGCTTGACGTCGAGGATCCGGACTATGCCGTGATGTTGCTGGACCACTTGGAGGGCTACGTCCGGTCACTTGAGCCACAGGCGCCGATGTCCGCCGCCGAGCGGGAGGCGCTCGTGCAGTTGCTGGGCAAGGGCGAGGAACTGGAGCAGCCTGAAGTGCGGCCGACTCGACGCCCGGTGAAGGTTAAGCGCCGGGTGGCTGAGCGGGTCCGAGGTGATGGCCGTGCAGCCTGATAGCGCGGGATGGCCGGTGTGGGGACACGAGCCGGCTGTGGAAGCGCTGCGGCAAGCCATAGTCCGTGATCGGGTCCGCCACGCCTACCTCGTGTCTGGACCAGAGAGCGTCGGCAAAACGACGCTGGCGACGGCGTTTGCCCAGGCGCTCTTCTGCCGCCAACCTCCCCGCCCTGGAGACGCTTGTGGCGAGTGCGCTGCATGCCGCAAAGTGATTCGCGGTGTGCATCCCGATATTCAAACGTTTAGCCTTGCCGGACAGGCCGCTGCTGCTGGCGGCAAGGGGACGAAAAACACCTCGCTCACGATTGATACCGTTCGAGAGATCTGTGCTACAGCCGCTCTCCGTCCGATGGAGGGGCGCTGGCGGGTGGTGCTGGTCGACGACGCCGAAACACTTCAGGATGTCGCCCAGGAAGCGTTTCTCAAAACGCTGGAGGAGCCACCGAGTTTTCTGGTGCTGATCCTCTTATGCAATGACGCCGAGTTGCTGTTACCGACCGTCCGCTCCCGCTGCCAGCTCATCGAGCTCCGCCCCGTTCCCCGAGGGATGATTCGGGCTGGGCTCATCGGCCTCGGCTGCGATGCCGAGTTGGCGCGCACGCTATCGGGAATGGCGTCCGGCGCACCTGGCTGGGCGATCGCCGCGTGGCGCAATCCCGCCTTATTGGAGGAGCGGCGGGCGACGGTCGCCAAGGCGCTCGACTGGATCACGGGTTCTGGGTATGACCGGCTCGTTACCGCAGTGCGTCTCGGCGATGGTTTCACGAAGCGACGGGGAGAAACGTTCGCTGAGCTCAATACGCTGCTGGGCGTCTGGCGCGATGTCCTATTGCTCCGAACGCAGCAGCGTGAATACGTCACCTTCCTTGAAGATGTTCAGCAAGCGTATCTGGTGCTGCAAACGCTGCCCGATTGGGCAATAGAGGATATCCATCGCGCGGTCTGTTCGGTGCAGACGTGCATTGCCGATTTAGAGAGCAACGTCCGGCCCCGCCTGGCGATGGAGGCGATGGTGCTTCAATGGCCGACCGTGTCATGATGCCCCCCTTTGCCGGTGATTCGGCGGTGGAGAACCCGGCATCAAGTTCGGTGAGCAATGATCGGACGGCCGGGCTGAAACCGGTCCGGCCGCCGCGAAGCTTAGACGAAGCGCGGGCGCTCGCCCGGCGGCGCTTCAAAGAACGTCTTGAGCGCGGCGAAAAAATCGGTGGCTGTGACTGCCATTCTGCTGACGATCCAATCTTTGGCGGAGGTCAAGGACCAGTCGCCCGCGTCGTTGGTGTCCGATTTATTGACTCGGGTAGAACCTATTTCTTCGATCCCCGGCACCATCAAGTAATCGTTGGTGATTGGGTCGTGGTGGAGACAAGCCGTGGTAAGGAAGCCGGACGGGTGGTTCTTGCTCCGCATCAGGTGCGCTTGAGCATGCTCCAGGGCGAGCTCAAGCCGGTGCTTCGTCGCTTGAACCAAAACGACGTGGCGAAGATGGAGCGCCTGAAGCGTGATGCGGCTGCGGCGGTGAAGATCTTCGGACAGAAGATCCGCGAACACGGCCTGCCGATGAAGCCAATCAGCGCAGAATACAACTTCGATGGCACACAGCTCACCCTCAATTTCTCCGCTCCTGAAAAGGTTGACTTCCGGGAGCTTGTGCGTGATCTCGCGGCAACGTTCCGCTGCCGGGTTGAGCTCAGGCAGGTTGGCCCCCGCGACGAGGCGCGACTTCTCGGCGGTCTTGGACGCTGCGGAAGGACGCTTTGCTGCGCTTCTTGGCTGCCGGTCTTTCCCGAGATCTCGATGAATATGGCCAAGACGCAGGACCTGCCGCTAAATCCACAAAAAGTGTCGGGCGTTTGCGGCCGCCTTCTCTGCTGTCTCTCCTATGAGAACGAGCAATATAAGCAGATGAAGGCGATCATGCCGCGTCTCGGGCAGCGTATCGAAACGCCTCAAGGGCCGGGGATGGTGGTATCGCTTCAGATATTGAAGGAGCTTGTAACCGTCCGGTTGGATGAAACGGGTGCGGAAGTTGTCTTCCCGGCGGCGGAGCTTGGCTTCGGGCGGCGTGAGCCTGAGCCAGAGCCACTGCGCCCGGTTTTCGCTCAGGTCAGTGGCGATGGCGCCGAAGATGAGGGCGAGGCGGACGAGGAGCAGGCTGGAGAGCTCGGCAGTGAGCAGCGCACGACGGGCAGCCGGCGCAGGCGTCGCCGCCGCAACCGGGCGCGTCGAAGCGGCGGTGGCGAGATCCATGGAGCTGGCTCCGGAACGGGGAGCGCGTGAACCGGGGCCGATTAGATAAGGGTGATGCATCGTGGCTCGGTATCTTGTGATTCATACACCGGTTGACGACCCGAACCAACCGGTCAGGCGACCGACCGATCTCGTCGGTCTTGCGAAAGTTGCGGGGCAAGAGGGTGCGTCGCCCCGATGGCTGCGCGCCTGGTCTCCGGATCTGCACGACGATCGTATTTTCACGCTGTGGGATGCGAAGAACGCGGCCGAGATCAAGGCGACATTGCAGCGTTTCGGCTTCCTGGATGACATGGAGATTCTGGCGCTAAGAGTTCAGGAGTGGGGACCAGCCGAAGTGCTCGCTGCCGAATCGGACTCCGAGTCGCGCTGAGTTCCTTCTCGTGGCTCCGCTCATGACAGGCGCACGCGTCTACTGAAATGCCGCTCAACGCACTGGCAAGCGCAAGACGACGAGCGGTCACGCCCATCAACGAGATCTCCAGTAAACCTTTGCGCCGCAAATCCTCTTGGCATCCCGCTATGTGCCCCGTCTGGCGTTCACACTTCCGCGCTGCGACGCATTGACCGATAATTGCGGCGCCATTGGGAAATCTCCGCCCACACCGCCCGGGTGCTGGTTTGGTAAAGTGCACTCGCGCTCTCGCGGTGGGCGGCGGGAACCCGTGTCTAAGCGAGACACGGTACGACGCAGCGCGAGAGCACGGACGTGGTTCGTGGCGCGGTCGTCTTGATTCGTAGGCACGATTGGGAACAAGCGGAAAGGAAAGAATGTGTCAACAGCAGTCGTCGGGCAACGCCTGAAGCGGCCGGACGCGCCGCGCAAGTTGACCGGAGTTGAGCGCTTTACGGGCGATTTGCGGGTGCCAGGCATGCTCTTCGCCCGGCCAGTTCTGAGCCCGTACGCGCATGCTCGAATTCGTGGCGTCAACAAGGAGGCAGCGCTGGCCACTCCGGGTGTTGTCGCGGTGCTGACAGCGAACGATCTGCCCATCCGGCGCGATGAGCGCGGGAACCCAGTCAAGACGCCTATCGCGTACGGTGAGGTCCTCTATGCTGGGCACATTGTTGCGCTCGTGCTGGCCGAAACGGACGTGGCTGCCCAGGATGGCGCCGCAGTTGTCGAGGTGGACTACGAGCCTCTGCCAGTAGTCAGCACGATCGACCAGGCGCTTGATCCGAGCGCACCACTCGCCCGGGTGATGATGGTGGGTGGCACGGACGAAGCCGGCATGCATAACGCCGACGCGGCAGCGGTGTCGGCCGATGGTCAAGAGGCGTTGCCGCCCAACGTCTCCAAAGCGATCCATTTCACGCGTGGCGATATCGCTGCCGGTTTCGCAGAGGCGGACGCGATCGTCGATCTGACCTTCACATCGCTCAGCGTCCACCAGGGCTACCTAGAGACACAAGCTTGCCTCGTGGATATCAACCCGCTCGGCGATTTGACGGTCTACACCAGCACCCAAGCGGCGTTCTACTGCCGGACGCGCGTGAGTGAGACGGTGGGATTGCCAATGCACCGGGTCAAAGTGGTGCCGATGCCGGTTGGCGGCGGATTTGGTGGCAAGTTCGTGCTCATCGAGCCATTGGTTGCGGCTGCTGCCGTCGCCGCTGGTCGCCCCGTCCTGCTTCAGTACACGCGCATGGAAGATCTCCTCGCTGGAAATCCGGCTGTCGATTGCCGCATTCAGCTCAAAGTTGGGGCTAAGAAGGACGGAACGCTGACCGCTCTGCAGTCTCACGTTGTCTTCGACGCTGGCGCCGGGGGAATGGCGCCAATGGAGATCTCCGCGATCCTGATGGGGGGCTATTACCGCGTCCCGAATTTGGACATTCGCGGGCACGAAGTGATCACAAACCGCGTTGGTGGAGGGGCCTACCGGGCGCCTGGGGCCCAGCAGGGCACGTTCGCGATCGAGTCGGTGATGGACGAGCTTGCGCGCCGGCTTGGCCTCGATCCACTTGAGTTTCGCATCCAGAATTGCGTCGTTGAGGGTGACCCGCGGCCGAATGGCAATCCCTGGCCGCGGATTGGCCTCAAGCAGACGCTGGAGGCGCTGCGCGACCATCCTCTCTGGAAGCATCGCGATCAGTCGAAGGCGGCTGGGCGAGGCGTCGGGCTGGCCTGCGGTGGGTGGCCGGGCGGTATTGAGCCGGCAACGGCGGTCTGTCGCCTGGACCACGATGGCACACTGACGATCGTGCTCGGCTCGGTTGATCTGACGGGCACCAACACGGCCTTCAGCCAAATCGCGGCCGAGGTGTTTGGTATGCCCGCGGATGAAATCCGGGTTACCACAGCGGATACCGACGCGGCGCCGTTCGCTGGAGGAACGGGCGGATCGAAGATCACGTACACCGTTGGACCAGCAGTGAAGCAGGCTGCTGAGGATGCCCGCCAGCAGATTCTGGCGATCGCGGCGCAGCATCTTGAAGCGGCTGTTGACGATCTCGAAATCGTTGACGGGCATGTTCGCGTGAATGGTGTTCCGTCGTCAGCGGTGTCGCTGAAGCAGATCGCATCGATGAGCATGTCGTTCGGCGGCAAGTATCCACCCGTCTATGGCCGGGGCGAGTCGGCGATCACCGACACGGCACCAGGCTTCGCCGCGCACCTTGCCGAAGTTGAGGTTGATGAGGTGACCGGCGAAACTCGCGTGACGCGATACGTTGCCGCACAGGACGTGGGCTTTGCCATCAATCCGGCGCTCGTGGAGGGGCAGATTCACGGAGGCGTGGCTCAGGGGATCGGTTGGGCGCTGTACGAAGGCATCGCCGTTGACGATGAGGGCCAGCCGTTGACCGTCACGCTCATGGATTACGCCCTGCCAAAGGCGGCGATGATTCCGGCGATCGAGACGATTTTGGTCGAGGTCCCGTCGGTGCATGGTGCCTTCGGGTCGAAGGGTGTCGGTGAGCCGCCGGCAATACCAGGCGCGGCGGCGGTCGCGAACGCAATTGCCCACGCAACCGGCATTCGCGTTACATCAATTCCGATCAAGCCAGAAACACTGGCCCGGGCTCTTTGGGACGCGAAGGGAGATTAGCAACAACTCAGCAATTCGGCCGGGTGACCGCGCGGCGAGCGCAGACGCCTTCCACGTGGATTGCACTGGCGCTGTGACGCCGGCATGGCGGGATGGCGGACCGTGGCTGCAATGACGATCGAGCCGGGAAGGCCAAGGCTAGCGCATCGCCGGGTAATGCGCTCCGACGCTGCTCGCTGTGAACATTGCCCCGGCTGAGGCCGGGTAGGGTGCTGGAAAGGAGACGAGTCTCGAATGACCCTGACAGCTGCCTATGGCGGAGCGAAGTGGTCTGAGCGAACGACCAGCATGCGCGACGATCTGCCTCGATGGTGGGGAGATTGGGGAGTATCGTCGGAGTGCGGCGCGCTGCGCGCTGTACTCCTGCATCGGCCGGGTCCGGAGCTCGATGCCATCGAAGATTTCGATGCTGCCCAAATGCGGTCAGATCTTGATCCAGACGTTGCTCGAGCCCAGCACGACGCGCTGGTTGCTGCGTACCAGTCGCATGGCGTGGCGGTGTATCTTGTCGAAGGCGGCCGCCCGGACAAGCCGAACCTCGTGTTCGTGCGCGATCTTATGCTGATGACGCCAGAGGGAGCGATCGTCGCTCGTCCGGCGTCAACCGTCCGTGCTGGCGAAGAGCGCTATGTGGCGGAGACCCTCGCCAGGCTCGGGGTACCAATTCTCATGACGGTCCATGGCCACGGCACCTTCGAAGGCGCGGATTGCCTGTGGGTCGATGAGGATCTGTGCTTTCTGGCAGAAGGGTTGCGCACAAATGCCGAAGGCGCAGACCAAGTCGAGCGCATGTTGCGAGAGATCGGGGTTGCCGAGGTTGTTCGCGTGAGCCTGCCCTACGGAGCGATGCATCTCGATGGTTTGCTGGCCATCGTAGATCGTGATCTCGCTGTGGTCTGGCCGCGGCGCACACCGTACAAAGTGGTGCAAACGCTGCGGTGCCGCGGCTTTCGCTTGATCGAAGTCGAGGACGAGGTCGAGGCACAGGAATGCCTCCCGATGAACTTTGTCGCTCTGGCACCGGGCGTGATCTTGATGCCGGCCGGGGGTGAGCGGTTACGGAGGCGCTACGAGGAAGCCGGAGTTACCTGCTACACTGTTGACATAAGTGAGCTGATCAAGGCCGGTGGTGGAATCCATTGCATGACCGGCTTTCTCAAGCGTGAGCCATTGTGAGGGAGTTAGCGCCGGCGCGACGGGGCACGGGATGTTGCTCGAGCTTGCGATCAACGACTTTGCGATAATTGATCACCTCCTCATTCCATTTGAGCCCGGCCTCAATGTGCTCACTGGAGAAACCGGAGCGGGCAAGTCGATCATTATCGACGCGCTGGGTGCGGTACTTGGTGAGCGCATTGGTCCTGACGTTGTCCGCACTGGTAGCCGTCTCGCTCGCATCGAGGCGACCTTCGACGTTTCTAGCATCATGCATCGTCCTGACGTGGCTGCGATGTTCGGCGAGTTCGGTATCGAACCCGAGGATGGGGTGCTGATCCTGAGCCGAGAGATGACGGCTAGTGGTCGCTCGGTGGCGCGCATCAACGGTCGCTCGGCCACGGCGGGCATGCTTTCGCGGGTTGGGGCATTGCTTGTTGACATCCACGGCCAAAGCGACCATCTGTCGCTCCTCCGCCCGGCGGCCCACCTCGATCTCCTGGATCGGTTTGCTGGTCTAACGCAGGAGCGCCAGCGGTTCGCCGAGCTGGTCCGGGAGTGGCGCCAGTTACGGGAGCACATCACAAGCATTGTCACTGGCGCACGGGAGCGTGCCCAGCGGATCGACCTCCTCGAATTCCAGGTTCGCGAAATTCACGAGGCGCGTCTCCGGCCGGGAGAAGAAGAGGAGCTCCTGGCGGAGCGGACGGTTCTGGTCAATGCGGAGAAACTGGCAAGCGAGGCCGCGGAGATTTATGACCTGCTGGCCGGCAGTGACGAGGCCGGTTTCCCAGTGCGCGCAGTCTCAGGAGCGTTGCCGGCGCTGCGCAAGGCGGGGGCGCAGCTATCCGGCGCGGGGTCCCTCGATCCCAGCCTTGCCCCGCTCTCCACGCGGGTCGAGGAACTTGTGTATCTCTTAGAGGATATCGCCGCGGAGGTGAGGGAATACCGCGATACGATCGAGGCTGACCCGGCTCGGTTGGAAGCGGTGGAGGAGCGGCTCGACCTCATCAAGCGGCTGAAGCGCAAATACGGTGCGACCGTTGAGGAGGTCATCGCCTATGGTGAGGCGGCGGAGCGAGAGCTTGAGTCGCTAACTGGCAGTGAGACCGACTTAGAATCGCTCCGCGAGCAAGAGCGCCAGAAGTTAGAAGCCCTGGGGGATTTGGCAACGGAGCTTTCCCGGGCGCGGCGAGAGGCAGCCGAGCGCCTGTCTGCCCTGACCGAAGAGGCCATCGCCGAGCTCAATATGGGTCGTGCGCGGTTCGCAGTGGAGATCCGGCATGAGGAACGTGGTGACGGCCTGATGCTGCGCAGCGCGAATGGTGGGACAACGCCGGTGGCGTTCGATGAAACGGGCGCGGACCGTGTCGAATTCCTCCTAGCGCCGAACGCCGGCGAAGCGCTCAAACCCCTGGCTAGGGTTGCCTCGGGCGGTGAGATGGCTCGGCTTATGCTGGCACTCAAGTCAATTCTGTCTGCTGCTGATGAGACGCCAACGCTTGTGTTTGACGAGATCGATGTTGGAGTCGGCGGGCGCTCTGGTCAGGTCGTTGGGGAAAAGCTATGGGGGCTGACGGACCGTCACCAGGTTCTCGTGATTACGCACCTGCCGCAGATCGCGGCATTTGCCTCGGCACATTTCCGCATCACCAAAGGTGAAGAGGATGGGCGGACCGTTTCCCGAGTCCGCCAGATTGCCGATGAAGAGCGGATCAATGAGCTTGCGGCTATGCTTGATGGTGAGCCCGTGACGGAGGCATCGCGTGCCAACGCCCGGGAAATGCTGCGCCGGGTGGAAGCGTGGATCGCGGATAGCCGGACGCCGGCGCTTTCGGGAAGGGGTCGTCCGTAACGTATACTCCGTCTGACCGGGATCGGCGCCGCTCCCACATGCTGAGCCTCGACCCGGATACCTAATTGTGATTGACGGGGGAGAAGCCAATGCCCGGCATCAATATGAAGATGGTCCAGCAGATGCAGAATCGGATCATGAAGATCCAGGAGGAGCTGGCCAATACGGTTGTCGAGGGAACGGCCGGAGGCGGCGTGGTCACCGTTCGCGTGAACGGTCAGCGAGAGTTCAAGGGTATCAAGATTGATCCAAGCGCCGTTGATCCTAATGATGTCGAGATGCTGGAGGATCTGATTACTGCGGCGATCAACGACGCGATGGAGAAGGCGAAGGCAGTGAGCGAGGAGAAGCTCGGCGCGTTGACCGGAGGGCTTCGGATTCCCGGACTCATGTAACGCGGCATCGCTCGCTTGGCTGCTGCCAGAACACACGAAAACGTGAGCTTGCATGACCATCCGACGGGGACCGCCACTCGACTTCTTCATTGGAGATGTGGTGCGCCTGCGTAAGCCCCACCCATGCGGGAGCTTTGATTGGACGGTCGTGCGCCTAGGGGCTGATATTGGCCTGCGTTGCCATGGATGCCAGCGGAAGGTGCTGTTGCCGCGCAGCCAGCTTGAAAAGCGCCTCAAGACCTTTCTTTCCCGAGGACCTGGTTTCGAGCAAGCACGAGCGTTGCAAGAAGCGTTGGCTGCTGGTGAGGCCGCGCCGGCCGCTGAGCCGGATCGCGCTCAGCCAGCCCAGCCGTGACCAATTCCCGGTGGCTATCGGTGCGCCGGTTTCGTCCACCTGCTCCAAAGGCCACGAACGTGCTGCACGGCGCGCCACCGGGCTCAATCCGGGCAGTCCTGCAGAATGGCCCGTTTCTACGGCTCTGGCTTGCTCAAGCGATTTCGCAGACCGCGAACAACATGGTGAACTTCGCGCTCCTGTTGCGAGTGCGAAATATTATTGAAATCCACGATATTCGGTCGGCCAACACGGCGATTAGCCTCGTCATTCTCGCGTTCTCGCTGCCCTCAATTCTGTTCGGCCCGATTGCCGGTGTGGTGGCAGATCGCTTTAACCGGCGTCTGGTGATGGCAACTACCAATCTGTTGCGTGCGGTGGCGGTGATGTGTTTTCTCATCATCCGTCCGGGATGGCATGTCACCACGATCCTGGCCGCGCACTACCTTGTGACGTTCCTTTTCGGCATTGCCGGCCAGTTTTTTGCCCCGGCGCAGGGCGCGGCTATTCCACAATTCGTCCCACGATCTCAACTGATTCATGCCAATGCGCTCTTCAATCTCACATTCACTGGATCACAGCTTCTCGGCTTTGCGGTTCTAGGGCCAGTGCTCGTCAAGGTCATCGGCGTTGACCCGCTCTTTGCCGTGACGGTTGTGCTGTTCCTGGTCTCCATGGGATTGGTGCTCACGTTACCGTCCACCGAAGGGACGGCGGCAGGCTGGCGCGGTGAGCCCGTTCATCCCCTACAGCGGCTGCTCGGCGACGTCAAAGAAGGGCTCGTTGTCATTCTTGGGGACCCCCTGCTGGTGCGGGCAATCGCCTATCTCACGCTGGCGGCAATGACCTTTCTGATGGTCGCCGCGCTTGGTCCCAATTTCATTACGCAGGTGATCGGCCTGCCAAAAGAGGACATTGGCTACGTTGTCGGCCCGGCAGGTCTTGGCGTCTTTGCCGGCGTGCTCCTCGTCACGAGGCTTGCTCGAAGGTTCGACCGCTCGTCGGTCATTGATTGGGCGCTGACGTGTGCTGGAGTTGTGCTCTTCCTGCTGGCGCTCAACAAGGAAATTCTCAACGTTGTCTGGCTCGGAGGCGATGCACCTTCCTCCGTTGTGACTGGCGTCACCGCGCTGCTGGCCGCCGTGCTCGGTATCTGCAACGCATTTATCCTCGTGCCGGCGCAGACCATGCTCCAAGAGCGATCCCCAGAGCAGATCCGGGCTCGTGTCTATGCCACCTTCTTCATGATCTCGAATGCGTTCTCCTTTATTCCAATCTTCTTTGCCGCCGCGTCCGCCGACCTATTTGGTGTCGTCGAGGTGCTTGTGGTGGTTGCGCTTTCCCTTACGGCTATTGGTGCCACGAGCGTGATGCGCCGCAAGCGGGCGGAGGCGGCCCGGTGGGAGGCAATTCGGACGAGGCACCGGCAAGGACCAGAAACGCTGACGGCAGACGAGCGGTGACCAAGTGGTTGCCAAGGGCGCTGAGAATCAGGAAACGGACCACGGGTATCCCTGTCGCGCGTGGCCAGTGGGGCCGCTTCGAGGAAAATTCACGCTCATCCGGCAAGCGCCTTAGTGGGGCTCGGGCGAAGCATGGCTGGTCTGTAATTTCGCTGCACGGGGCGTAGCCGGAGCGGTGTTCGGGCTCGAAGAGGTGAGCCCGCGCACGAGGAAGCGCTGTGCATGACCCACGTCAGGAATGGACGCAGGCGAATGCCGCCCTCGCGGCTCGGATGAACGCGGCAATCTTGCCTGGATCCTTGACACCGTGGCTCTCGACTCCGCTACTGACGTCGACGCCGGCAGGGCGCACGGTGAAAATGGCCTCCGCGACATTGGCTGGATCAAGGCCGCCGGCTAGCACAATGGGGGCATCGGTGACGAGTTCGGCTGCCAGCGACCAATCGGCGCGCACCCCGCCACCTCCGGGAAGCGTGGGGTGGTAGCCATCAATGAGGAACGCGACCGGCGGCCTGGCAATTCGAAAATACATCGCGATTGCCGAACGCACCTCATCCGGGGATGCTCCTGGAGTGGGGCGCAGCGCCTTGACCACTGGCAGCGAGAGAGCCTCGACGAGCGACGGAGGCTCGTCACCATGAAGCTGAACGAGATCAATGCCAGCTTCCACTGCTATTTGGTTGATTGTGTCTGCCGGCGCATTGACAAAAACCCCTGCTGCGAGAAAGGGCCGGTCGGTTGCCTCCCGGGCGGCCTGAATGCAAACGGCGGCCTGCGCTGATGAGACCTGGCGCCGTGAGGGGGCGAAAATGAATCCAATGAGATCAGCACCGTTAGCGACGGCCGCTCGCGCGTGCTCGGGTTCCTGCAGCCCGCAGATCTTGACAAATCCGGTAGGCAGAGCGGTCATGCGTGTGCACCCATGAGCGCTTGGATCGCCGCCGGGCGATCGGAGGTCAGGATGAGCGATTCGCCGGCAAGGATAGCGCGCGCACCCGCAAGGGCAACCCGGCGCACATCGGCTGGGGTGAAGATGCCACTCTCTGACACAATCAGCCGGTCAGGCGGGATCATCGGTGCGAGCGCTTCGGTGGTCCCCAGGTCAACCTGGAACGTACGCAAATCGCGGTTATTGATCCCGATCACCTCGGCTCCAGCCGCGAGCGCTCGCTGAACTTCCTCTGCCGTGTGCGTCTCGACCAGGACGCCCAGACCGAGAGAGCGGGCCTCGCGATGTAGGCGCTCTAGACGGGGTTGCTCCAGCGCCGCCACAATCAGCAGGATGGCATCGGCGCCATACGCAAGCGCTTCGAGAAGCTGATACTCATCGAGAATGAAATCTTTGCGGAGGACCGGCGCCGGGCGGACATGGGCATGGGCGATGCTGGCGGCTGCTTCGAGATCTGCCAGGCATCCCTGAAAAAACGGCTCATCCGTGAGCACCGAGATCGCGGCAGCACCGCCAGCCAAATACTCGCTGGCAACCGCAGCCGGGTCGATCTCGACGGGAAATCGGCCGCGAGATGGTGAGGCGCGCTTGATTTCGGCAATGACGGCAAGTTGTGACTGCTTGAGAGCCGTCGCAAAATCAACTGGCTGAGGCCGGCCCGCGGCGCGTCGCTCAAGTGAGGAGATGGAAACGTGCGCCTTCCGAGCGGCAACATCGGCTCGTGTTCGAGCGCAAATCCGATCCAGAATAGTCCCCGTTGAGGCAACGGTCATCTTCTCGCTCCCACCGGTACTGCCATTCAAGCGGCCTCAAATTCTGGCCGGTTGCTCACAGCGATGAGCGCTTGCAGGGCGGCCAGAGCACGCCCCGAGTCGATCGTTTCAGCGGCAAGGTCAATGCCCTCCTCGATGCTTTGAACGGCGTTGGCGGCGTACAACCCGGCTGCTGCGTTCAAGAGCGTAACATCCCGGTACGGCCCGGGCTCGCCACCCAATACGGCTCGGGTGATGGCGACATTGACTTCCACCGTGCCGCCAGCGATGCACTCAAGCGGGGCGCGGGAGAAGCCGAAGGTCTCTGGACCGATTTCATACGTCCTCACCTCGCCAAGCCGGCGATCGTACTCGGTGACGGTCGTTGAGCTGGCAATGCCAATCTCGTCCACCCCATCCGAGTGGACGATGACGACGTGGTCGGCATCGAGCATCGCCTGCGCTTCAGCTAGCTTGCGGGCAATGGCAGGATGGCCGACACCGATGAGCTGGCGGCGTACCCCAGCGGGATTCGTCAAAGGCCCGAGGATATTGAACACCGTGCGAATGCCGATCTCCCGGCGGGCTGGACCGGCGTGCTTGAATCCTGGGTGGAACGACGGAGCAAACATGAAGCCGATCCCGGCCCGCTCGATGCAAGTGGCGACCTGCTCGGGCGTGAGCTCGATGCGCACGCCCAGACCTTCAAGGAGATCGGCTGAGCCGCAGCGCGAGGTAATCGAGCGATTGCCGTGCTTCGCAACGCGCACTCCAGCGCCTGCAATAACGAACGCGGCCGTCGTTGATACGTTAAACGTGCCGGCTCCATCTCCTCCCGTGCCGCACGTATCGACGAGCGGGGCATCAGACGCCGGTAAAGGCACTGATCGCGCATGGCGGCGCATCGCCTGCGCGAAGCCGGCGATCTCACCGACGGTTTCACCGCGCATGCGCAAGCCGGTAAGGAGCGCGCCGATCTGCGCTCCCGTAGCTTGTCCGGTCATGATGGCGTCCATGGCGGCCGCAGCTTCTTCGGTTGAGAGCTCGCCGCCGTCAACAACTTTTTGGATTGCCTGTCGAATATCGAAGCTTGACGTGTCAGTCATGGCACCGTCACTCCTTCAATAGCCGATGACCGCTGTCCGGGAGCGTTCCATGGGAGACAGCGGCGACTGACCAAGGAAATTGGCGAGCAAATCTTTGCCAACGGGCGTCAAGATTGACTCGGGGTGAAATTGCACGCCCTCGACCTCCAGCTCTCGGTGGCGGAGTCCCATGATGATCCCGTCCTCGGTTTCGGCAGTGATCTCTAACACGTGAGGCAAGCTCGACCGTTCAACGATCAGCGAGTGATAGCGCGTGGCAATGAACGGATTGGGAAGACCCGTGAACACGCCAGCGCCTCGGTGAAAGATTTCAGACGTCTTGCCGTGCATGACCTTGGGAGCGCGGATAATGCGACCCCCGAAGGCGGCGCCGATCGCTTGATGGCCAAGACACACCCCTAGTATCGGAACGCGCCCTGCGAAGCGCTTGATGAGCGGAACCGAAATGCCTGCCTCGGCCGGCGTGCATGGCCCAGGTGAAATTACGATCCGCTCCGGTGCGAGCGCCTCCACCTCGTCGAGGGTAATCTGGTCGTTGCGCGCGACCGTGACGCTGGCTCCCAGCTCGCTGAGATATTGGTACAGGTTGTACGTGAACGAATCGTAGTTATCGATCAGCAAGATCATCTCGCGGCCTCCGTTCCGTTGGGCAGGATGCCTGCCTGTCGTCGCTCATGCTCGGTGGCCTCGATGGACTCGGCTAGCTCGATCGCGCGGAGCAACGCGCGCATCTTGTGGTAGCTCTCTGCGTACTCGCCGTCCGGCGTGCTGTCAGCGACGACGCCGCCTCCGGCTTGCATCGAGGCGATGCCATCTTTGACCACGAGGGTTCTCAGTGCGATGCAGGTATCCATGCCGCCAGAGAAGTCGACATACCCCACGGCTCCGGCATAGGGGCCGCGCCGGTCGGTCTCAAGCTCGGCAATGATTTCCATGGCACGAACCTTCGGAGCGCCGGAGACGGTGCCGGCGGGAAAACAGGCGCGGAGGGCATCGAGGGCAGACAGGCCGTCTCGCAGCTCTCCTTCGACGCTGCTCACCAAGTGCATGACGTGAGAGTAGCGGTCAATGCCCATAAATCGGGGAACGCGCACCGTCCCTGGCTTGGCCACGCGGCCAACATCGTTGCGGCCAAGGTCAACAAGCATGACGTGCTCGGCGCGTTCCTTCTCGTCAGCAGCGAGCTCTTCGGCAAGCGCAGCATCCTCCTCCGGCGTGCGGCCGCGGGGTCTGGTGCCGGCGATGGGGTGATTGGTCACCACCCCATCCTCAAGCCTGACCAGCAGCTCTGGTGAGGCGCCGACGATCTGGTGATCCTGAAAGTCAAGGTAGAACATGTATGGAGAAGGATTAATGGCCCTCAGCGCCCGGTAGATCGTGAAGGGATGGGCAGGCGTTGGGACATCAACGCGCTGCGAGAGCACCACCTGGAAGATGTCCCCGGCGGCGATGTACTCCTTGGCGCGCTCAACGATCTGCCGGTATCGCTCTGGCGTGGTGTTGGGGCGACAGCGGTCCGTGGCCGACGAGCTGACCGGTGGCGCTCCTAACGGGAGCGGAGGCAGTGGGGCGCGCAACCGGTTGAGCAGATCGTCCACTCGCCGGGCAGCGGCCGCGTACGCCTCGTCCAGAGTCGTTGCGCCGTCGAGGTGGAGGTGGCTCACCGCCTTGATTGTCCGCTCCATGTTGTCAAAAACGATCAGCGAGTCAACCACCATGAAGCGGCCGTCTGGCAAGCTAAGCCCCGGGCCAGGGGCAGTTCCAACGCGCGGCTCGAATGCGCGAACTGCTTCATAGGATACGTAGCCAACGGCACCACCGAGGAAGCGCGGCAGCGGCAGGCCGCGGACAGTGCTGCTGCGGTACTTCGCAAGGATCTGCTCCAAAAAGCGTAACGGATCATCATAGGACAGCGTTTGGGTACCGTGATCCGAGACAACCGTCGCTGTATCGTCGCTGAGGGTCAGATCGAGCAGCGGGCCGGCCCCGAGGAAGGAGTAGCGAGCGATCCGCTCACCCCCTTCAACGCTTTCCAGGAGGAACGCTGCGCCGCCATTGCGAATCTTGAGGAACGCCGATACGGGCGTCTCCAGATCCGCCATCACTTCACGGTAGATTGGGACAGTGCGCGGTTGCTCGGGCAACGAATCCAGCCACGCGCGCAGCTCTTCCAACGAAGGGGTCAAAGCGCCTCGCAGGCGGGGCTGCTGGCGTGGGGGTGCAGTCATCTGCGCCATGGCTCTTCTCCAATCCATCCGCCACTGCTGGCGGGTCGTGCAGACACAACGGCGGACCAAAACAAAAACCTCCGTCCCATTGAGGGACGGAGGTGCGTCATGCACGTCCGCGGTGCCACCCTAATTGGAGCCCGTTAAGGCCCCCACTCCGTGCGTACGGGCTTGGCCGCCGATACGCCGCTCCTGGTAACGGGGGAGTCCCCGGCGACGTCTACTGAGCGGCGCATCCGCGCCACCGTTCGGGTCGCAGCTCCCGGATCCATTCCGCGCCCACCCGGCGCCGGGCTTCCACCATCCCCGGCTCGCTGCGCCGCGTGTTCCGGCGCGTACTCGTTCCGTTCACAGCCGATAACGGTCTTTCGTTGGCCTTGAATCTACCAGCGGTCCTTTGTACTGTCAAGTCAAGGACTGGGAGGAGATACGGCTGCTTTCCGGCAGGGGCAAGCGCGTGCTATCATCCCGGCCCGATTGAGGATGCACAGCGCATGCTCCGCATGCCCGAGGGTGATTTGAGCCAAGCCGTGACCAGTTCCATTTCTCCAGCGCCAGTCGAAACTCCGCTTCGCGTTGTCGTAAGCTCGGCGACCCATGTCGGTGGCCGGAACGAAAACGAGGACGCCGTTTTCGTAATGGAGTTGCCACCGGTAGGGAGCGGGCCGGCGGCCGTCGAGGCAGGGTACGTGCTGGCCGTCGCCGATGGCATGGGAGGCTACCAGCGCGGTGAAGTCGCCGCTCACATGGCTATCGATACCTTGCGAGAGATGTTCACCGAGGACCCAGGCGCGGATCCAGCGTTGCTGCTCAAGCAGGCGTTTCGGCGGGCGAATGAGCGTATTTACGAGAGTGGTCTCGGCACCGGCCCATCAGCAATGATGGGTACGACGCTTGTGGCAGCAGTCACGCGAGGGAAATACGCGGCGATTGCCAATATCGGCGACAGCCGGGCATATCTTGCGCGCGCAAAGCGGCTGACGCAGATTACCAAGGACCACACTGTCGTTGCCGAGCAAGTCGCGCGAGGCTCGATGTCCGAGCAAGAGGCGCGTGAAAGCCCGCATCGGAACGTGCTCACTCATGCGCTGGGACACCGTCCCAAGCTTGAATCGAAATTGCCGGATATTTTCGAGATCACCCTCCTGCCAGAGGACCGTCTGTTGCTCTGCACCGACGGCTTCTATGACGTCGTGCCAGAGGATGACATGCTGCGGGTCCTCACCGAGAGTGATCCAGACCAAGCCGCGCAGCAGTTGGTGAATCTTGCTGTTGAGCGAGGCACGGGCGATAACGTCAGCGCGGTGGTGCTTGCCGTGCTACCGGCGCGCGAGCCGGAGCCTACACTGGTCGGGGCTGGGGCAGGACTCCCCTCGCTGCTGCTGCCGGCCTTGGCTGCCGTAATCTTGATTCTCATCCTCGCGGCCGTATTGCTCTTCGCGCTGTGAGTACCTTGGCTGCATCTCCTGGAGACGGTGCGCGTTCGGTCGTCATTGATGCGCACACGCACATCTTTGCGCCGGAGGTTGTTCAGGGCAGGGAGCAGTTCATCCGGCGAGATCTCTGGTTTGAGCATCTGTACGCCAATCCCAAGGCGCTGCTGATCACGGCTGAAGAGCTCTTGGTGAGTATGGATGCGGCAGGGATCGCTCAATCGGTCGTCTGCGGCTTCCCCTGGCGTGACGCCGGCATCTGCCGTGAGCACAACGACTATATGGCGGAAGCGTGCGCGCAGAGCGGAGGCAGGCTCGTCTGGCTGGCGACGGTCTCGCCCCTGGCCGGCGAGCAAGCGGCGCAGGAGGCGGAGCGCGCGTTTCGCCTTGGCGCGCGTGGCGTAGGGGAGCTCAATGCTGACGCGCAGGGATTCGATTTCCGCGAACCCGCTACGCTTGGCCCAGTCGTCGCGGCATGCCTCGCGTACGACCGGCCCATGATGGTGCATGCGACCGAGCCAGTGGGGCATTCCTACCCTGGGAAGGGTACGGCCACCCCCGACCGGCTGGTGATGTTCCTTGAGGCGTATCCGGCACTTCGCGTCGTTGCGGCCCACTGGGGCGGGGGACTGCCTTTCTACGAGCTCATGCCAGAGGTGAGAGAAGCTGCGGCGCGCGTTGTGTACGATAGCGCAGCGACAACATATCTCTACCGATTTGACATCTTTCGGATCGTGCTTGATTTGGTAGGGCCAGAGCGAGTCATGTTTGCCAGCGATTATCCGATTCTGCGGCAAGACCGGCTGCTACGCCGCGTGCAGCAGATTCCCTGGCGCGGCGCCGATGAGCGGATCCTCGTCCTTGGCGAGACGGCGAGACGGGTCTACCGGATCGAGCCAGTCAGCGAGCGGCAACCATGATCGCTGGCGTTCGCGGACGGATCGACGCAAAGCTTCCCGACGCGGTGCTCGTTGACGTTGGCGGGGTCATTCTGCGCGTGGGGACGAGTGCGACAACGCTGCAAGAGATCGGCGATGTTGGGGATCAGGTCCGCCTCCAGACCTATCTGTTCGTGCGCGAGGATCAGCTCACGCTCTATGGCTTCGCGTCCGCTGAGGAGCTCCGGCTGTTCGAAACGCTGATCGGTGTCACGGGTGTTGGTCCCCGGCTGGCTTGCGCAATATTGTCGCGCTTGCCAACCGAGATGCTCCTGGCCGCCATTGAAGCAGGCAATGCGGACATGCTGGCGACGGTCCCTGGTGTTGGCAAGAAGACGGCGGCGCGACTGATCGTTGAGCTCAGAGGCAAGTTACCAGCGGTGGCGGCACCGGTGGCCGGTGCTCGCTCAGGCGATGCTGAGGTTGTTGAGGCATTGCGGGCGCTCGGATACACCCTTGCCGAGGCGCAGGCCGCGGCCGCGCGCGTTGCGGCTGGCCCGGAAGTACCGGTCGAGGAGCGGGTGGTGGCAGCGTTGCGCGAGCTGGGCCAGCGTTGATCGGCTTCACGGGGAACATTGGGACGAGTGGCATGCAGACAGGGCACGGTTGGTCCAGTATGCTCTCGCCATTGAGGTGGGTAAACCCTGCGGTACCGTGCAGACACGCTAGCGTGCAGTAAAGGGGGAGGGAAGATGGACGACGCGCTCACCGCTCTTCGGAGCGCCCTGTGCCGCCCTGGGCGGCGGGCCGAGCTGCAACCGGAGCAGCTAGCGGAGTTCGCCGCCTCGTGTGTTGTGGCGCTGGCAGCGGGTGGCCACGGGTCGCGGCTCCAATCCGTGACGGAGCCGAAGGGCGTGCACAAGGCGGCGCTCGTGCTCCCAACCGGTGACACGATGATCGAGCGCACCATTCGGATGTACCGTGACGCCGGGTTCCGGGATTTCGTCGCGCTCGTGTTTCATCAAGCAAGCTCCGTTGAAGAAGTCTTAGGTGATGGCTCGCGCCTCGGGGTGCGCGTGACCTATTCGTACGACCCCGAGATTCCGGTTGGTCGTGGAGGCGCGATTCGCAACGCCTTAGAGAACGGCTCGATTCCGCGGAACCGCAGCCTAATCGTGCATAACCCGGACGACCAGATTGTGCGCTATCCCGGAAGTTTTCCGCACGATATCGTGGCCGACCATTTAGCTGGGGTCCGGCGGGGGATGGTTGCGACTGCGGTGGTCGTTGATGGATCCCGGTACGCATACACCGGCTTGCGCGTGAACGACGGCATCATCGAAGAGGTTCGCGCCTATCCGTTGGTCCCGATTCCAGCGCATGTGGGCGTGACCGTGTTCGATCCCGCAGCCTATGAAGCATTCACCCGATTATTCAGCCTCACGCAGAAATCTGATTTTGAAGGGGTGTTGTTCCCCGAGCTGGCAAGCCGCCGGCAGCTCTACGCCTCGATGATCCCGAGCGAATGTTGGATTGCCGTCAACGATCCGAAAGCGCTTGACCAGCTCATCCAAACGCTGCGCGAAGAGCAGGCAGCAGCTCCTGCCTGAAGCAACCGAGCGGCCTCGTCTCGAGCAGAGCTCTTCCGAGGTAGCCAGCGCAGACAGCGTTCGACTGCCAGCAAGCGGGCGTCGCTGCGTTCTGAACGCTACGCGCCAGATGTTGCCAGGCGGCGCTCGATGGCGCGAGCGTGGGCGGTCAGCCCCTCGGCGCGGGCGAGGGCCACAGTCGCCGGCCCGAGTCGGTCGAGCGCGCGGCGATTGGCTGCCGCCAAGCTGATCACCTTGGTGAAATCCGCGATGTGAAGCGGTGAGAAGAAGCGAGCCGTCCCGCCAGTGGGCATGACATGACTCGGGCCAGCGGTATAGTCCCCAAGTGCTTCAGGACTGTTGTCCCCAACAAAGATGCCGCCCGCATGCTTGACCAGTGGCACGGCGTCCCATGGATTCCGCAGGAGGAGGCATAGGTGCTCGGGCGCGTAGGCATTTGCAAGATCGATTGCCGTTTCCACATCCGGTACGACCGCAATGACTCCATTTGTTTCCAGCGAGGTTGCAGCGATGGTGCCCCGTTCGAGTTCTGCGACTTGGAGATGTAATTCTCGCTCGACATCTGCGGCCAGCGCCTCACTGGTGGTGATCAAGATTGCGCTTGCCATGACATCATGCTCCGCTTGAGCGAGCATGTCGGCGGCAACGATCGCAGGATCGGCGGAATCGTCGGCGACCACCAACGTTTCCGTCGGTCCGGGCAACTGATCAATAGCTACCGTGCCGTAGACGCGCTGCTTGGCAAGGACCACAAAGATATTGCCTGGCCCAAAGATCTTGTCGACATGGGGAATGGACTCAGTTCCATATGCCATCGCGGCGATGGCCTGAGCTCCACCCACTTGGAATACGCGATCAACCCCGGCGACCGCGGCCGCCGCGAGAATGAGTGGCGACACGCGCCCCTGGTGGGGTGGCGAGCAGACGATGATCTCTGATACGCCAGCGACGCGGGCAGGAACGGCTGTCATCAGGAGCGACGATGGATAAACGGCTGTCCCGCCCGGCGCGTAGACACCAATGCGCTCAAGCGGCCGCACGATCTGTCCAAGTGCCCCTTCTGGTGTGTAGTCGATCCAGGATGTACGCACCTGGTGACGGTGAAAGGCGGCGATTTGCTCTGCGGCCACCTGGAGCGCCGTCTGCAACTCGGGCGAGAGCTCGTTCAAAGCCTGGTCCCACTCGCTACGAGGCACTTCAAGCGATGCGGGCGACTGGCCGTCAATGAGCTCGGTGTACCGCACGATGGCGCGGTCGCCTTCGCTGCGAACATCGTGAAGGATGCGGTCTACCACCTGATCGGCGGTGAGATCTTCACCAAAGATGCGCCGGATACCTTCGCGTGCTCGCTCAGGGAGGTGCGGCTCTTCAAACCCGCGCCGCCGGGCTAGCATCGCCCTGGTTGCTGCAACATCCCGCACGACGCGGATGGAAAAGGCGGTGCTCGTCGTCACGCGCACATTCCTTTCACTGATTATGCCCGCAGCGTGCCGCTGACGCGCTGCCGAACGGTCTTTTCTATCCTGCTCCGCGTCTTCACCAGCTCGGCATCGGTCAAGGGACGGTCAGGAGCGGTAAATGTGAGGCGGAATGCCAGGCTCTTCTTGCCCTCACCGATCTGCGGACCACGATACACGTCAAAAACAACTACGTTGGTCACGAGTGGACCAGCCCCGGCCAGCAAGGCCTCCTGAACGGCGGCTGCTGGAACGGCTTCTTCGACGACGATCGCAAAATCTTGCTCGACAGGCAAGAAGCGCGGCACGCTGACCTCCGGAGCCCGCTCCGGGATGACCGATAGCAACGTTTCGAGATCAATCTCAGCCACACACACCCGAGGCGCCTCGATGTCAAACTCGGCGGCAATGTCTGGCCGGAGCTCCCCGAACAGCGCGAGCGTGCGGTCGCCAACCAGCATCGTGGGCGCCCGGCCAGGATGCAACGCCGGGTGCTGGGCGGACGCGAATGTCGTACCGGTAACCCCCACCCGCTGGCACACCGCCTCCAGCATGCCTTTGAGATCAAAGAAATCAAGCTCACCTGGTTGAGCATAGAGGCTGACTGGATCTCGCTGCCCTGCCAGCACCAGGGCGCAGACCTCGACTTCATGCGGCAGCTCATCCTTGCCTCGTGGCAGATAAACGCGGGAGAGCTCGAACAGGCACACGCGAGATTGATGTCTCAGATTCGCTGCAGCGGTCTCCAGCAGGCTGGGTAGCACCGTGGGGCGGAGCAAGTCTCGATCTGCCTGGATCGGGTTTTTTAGCCGGATCAGGCGATCGCTGGGTGCACGGCGCACGAAGCCTGACTCAGTGCCCTGCGTGAACGACGTCAGGAGCGGGCGCGACACCGTGACGTAGGTGATGCACTCACTGGCTCCCGCTGCCGTCAACACTCCCCGGATCGCGTTCTGGAGCCGGTACATGGGATCCCGGCGGACCGGACTCGTCTCACCAATGGGCAATGTACTCGGCAATGTCTCGTAGCCGATGACACGCGCCACTTCTTCAACGATGTCGTCGGGAATGCTGATGTCGCGCCGGTAGGTTGGAATTGTGACGACCAGCGTGCGTTTGTCACCCTCCCCCTCGATTTCCGGGCTGAAGCCGAGGCGGTTGAGCACATCGAGCACCTGATCCGGCGAGTAGCTAACGCCGAGCACTTGGGCAATGCGGTCGTAGCGCATGCGGAGCGTTGTGGGTACCACGGGGTTAGGGTACACATCCCGCACGGCCGTGACTCGGGCCGTTGGACAGATCTCCAGCAAGAGATACACCGCTCGGGCCATGCCGAGCGCAACAAGGTTTGGATCCAAGCCGCGCTCAAACCGGGCCGACGCTTCCGTGCGAAGCTTGAGCGTTCGGGCGGTGGCACGAACGGACTTCATGGTGAAGTTCGCGCCCTCAAGGAGAATCGTATCCGTCGACTCGCTGACTTCCGTGTCGACACCGCCCATAATCCCTGCCAGTGCGACCGCGCGGCTGGCATCCGCGATGACGAGCATGGTGCTATCGAGCTGGCGCTGGATGTGGTCGAGCGTTTCGATCTGCTCACCGTCGTAGGCGCGGCGGACAACAATCCGGCCCTCGTGCAAGCGATCTCGATCGAAGGCGTGGAGCGGCTGGCCGATCTCGTGCATCACATAGTTCGTCACGTCGACCACGTTATTGATCGGGCGCATGCCAGCCGCGCTAAGGCGGCGTTGGAGCCAATCCGGGGAGGGGCCAACGCGAATGCCCTCGATCACAATCCCCATATAGCGGGGACAGAGGTCGAGCGCGTCAACGATGACCAAATCATCAGGGCCAGCGGGTAGCGATGCCAAATCGGCAAGCGGGGGCATCCGCAAGGGGCGATCGGTGAGGTCGGCGGCCTCCCGCGCGATGCCAAGGACGGAGAAAGCGTGCACGAGATTGGGCGTGATCTCAAACTCGATCACCGTGTCACCAAGCCACTCCTTGAGTGGCATGCCGACGGGAGCCTCAGGGCTCAGCACCAGGATTCCCTCGTGCTCATCTGAGAGACCGAGCTCCTTTTCGGAGCAGACCATCCCTTCGGATCGTATGCCGCGCATGACCATGGGCTTGAGTGTGATCATCTCGCCACGGTCGCTATGGCCGTCATAGAGGCGGGCGCCAGCGAGAGCCAGCGCGACCTTCTGTCCCTCGGCGATATTCGGAGCTCCGGTCACCACCGTCAGCCGGTGAGCCCCAGCCTCGACGTCGGCAAGCAAGAGACGGTCGGCATTGGGGTGTTTTTCTACCTTGCGGACAACACCGACATAGATGTTTTCCCACTGGCTACCGATCTCTTCGATCTTCTCCGCCTCAAGGCCGGCCATCGTCAGCCGGTGCGCCAACTCCTTGGCACTCAGGCCGGTGTCGACGAAATCAGCAAGCCACCGTAACGGTACTCTCATTGCGTGCTACCTCATTGATCAAGCGTGCGGCACGGTCCGTTGATCACCCTCCAAAGCCCGGATCACAAACCTCGCACGCGATCTACACCAGCGCTGGAGCGAATTGCTTGAGAAAGCGAAGATCGTTACCATGGAACGCGCGAATATCGTTCACTCCGTATTTCATCATCACGAGGCGCTCGACACCCAAGCCGAAGGCAAATCCGGTATACCGGTCCGGGTCGTAGCCGACACCTTGAAGGACGCGTGGGTGCACCATGCCAGCGCCGCCCATCTCAAGCCAGCCACTGTACTTGCAGACACGGCAACCGCGTCCTTCGCAAATCGAGCAGTCCACGGCAAAATCGACCCCTGGCTCGACGAAGGGGAAAAAGTCACAGCGAAAACGGATCCGGCGCTTCGGGCCAAAGAGCTGGCGTGCGAGTTCCTGGAGTACACCCTTGAGATCTGACATGCGAATGCCCGCATCGACCGCGAGCCCCTCAATTTGGTGGAACTGCCACTCGTGCGAGGCATCTTGGGCCTCGTGGCGGTAGACGCGGCCAGGAACGATGACGCGCACCGGAGGCGCCTGCTGCTCCATCACCCGTGCCTGCATTGGCGACGTATGGGTGCGGAGAACTATCTCTTCCTTCTCACTCTCAACAATGATCGTGTCCCAGACATCTCTAGCGGGATGGTCGCTTGGGATATTCAAGAGATCAAAGTTATAGCGCCCAGTCTCGACCTCGGGGCCAAAAACGGTCTGGAAGCCCAGATGGGCGAAGATTTCGCTGACTTCATTGATCATTTTCCAAACCGGGTGGATCGTACCGAGCGCCGGCACCCGGCCTGGAAGGGTCACATCGACCGCGTCCTCATGCAAGCGCCGCTCAAGCGCTTCCGCTTCGATTTCCCCGCGCCTCCGCTCGTATGCTGTGGTGAGCTCCTCCTTGAGCGCGTTGGCGGCCCGGCCAGCCGCGGGGCGCTCATCTGCTGGAAGTGAGCCTAAGCCGCGAAGAAAAAGCGTGAGCGCGCCGCGAGAGCCAAGGAATTCTCGCTCCCACGATTGCAGGGAAGGAAGGTCGCTGGCCTCTTCCAGTGCCGCGAGCGCCCGGCGGCGAATATCTTCGATCTGCTCGTGATAGCTCATGGCGATTGTCCATTACCTCATGGCGAGGACGGTGCACACAACAAAAAACCCCTCGGCAGGGACGAGGGGCCACCACGCGGTACCACCCTGCTTCACCGGTTGCCCGGTGCGCTCGACCGCCGGATCGCAATAGGATACCGGCTGACCCCGATAATGGCGGGAACCAGATACGACTACTGACGCTGAAACGCGCGTTCACCGTTCGGCTCGGGAGGGAATTTCCCCGTTGCGCCACCGCGGCGGCTTCCAGTCTACGGCCAACCTTCCCTGGTCGGCGCGCGGACGGGTACTTGTCTCCGTCATCGCCGTTCCATACTCTCATTTTGTTCGGAGTATAGCAAACCTAGCCCGCCGCGGAGCCTATACTGACCCGGTACGGATGACGATTGGCGTTGACCACAGCGCCGGCCGGGTGGCCATAACAGAGAGGAGGCGAGAGTGCGTACGCGGATTGAGTCTGTCCATGCGCGGGAGATTCTGGATTCACGGGGGAATCCGACCGTAGAGGTTGAGGTTACCCTCGTTGGCGGAGCGATCGGGCGTGCGGCTGTGCCATCGGGAGCGTCGACCGGAACGCACGAAGCGGTTGAGCTTCGTGATGGTGATCCGAAGCGCTACGGCGGCAAGGGTGTCCTGCGAGCCGTCGAGCATGTGAACGAGACCATCGCGGAGGCGGTGGTCGGGATGGATAGCCTGGATCAGCGGGCAATCGACCGGACGATGATCGAGCTTGATGGCACGGCCAATAAGCGGTCGCTAGGGGCAAACGCCATCTTGGGTGTGTCACTTGCGGTCGCCCGGGCGGCAGCGGCAGAGGTGGGGCTGCCACTCTATGCGTATCTCGGCGGTCCGAATGCCCATACTCTGCCGGTGCCGATGATGAATATTCTCAACGGCGGCAAGCACGCGGCAGGCTCAAGCGTTGACATGCAAGAGTTCATGGTGATGCCGGTCGGAGCTCCGACCTTCCGGGAGGCCTTACGCTGGGGAGCCGAAATCTTTCATGCGCTCAAGCGGTTGCTGGTTGATCGCGGGTTCGGCGCAGGTGTTGGTGATGAGGGCGGATTTGCGCCCAGCCTTGGCTCGAATGAGGAGGCGGTGGAGCTCGTGCTTCAGGCTATCGAGCGAGCAGGGTATCAAGCCGGGCGCGACGTGGTGCTGGCGCTGGATCCGGCAGCCACGGAGCTGTATCAGAATGGCCAGTATCACCTGAAGGGGGAGGGCAAAACACTTTCTTGCGAGGAGATGGTGGCGTATTGGGCCTCATGGGTGAGCAAATACCCGATCGTATCTATCGAGGATGGTCTTGCCGAAGATGACTGGGATCACTGGCGACAGTTGACGGCGCAGCTTGGCAGCAAGATCCAGCTCGTGGGTGATGACCTGTTCGTGACCAACCCATTTCGGCTTGAGCGGGGAATCGGCTCGCGGGCGGCGAATGCGATTCTGGTCAAGCCGAACCAGATCGGTACGCTTACCGAGACGCTCGATACCATCATGCTCGCGCAGCGCAACCACTTCAGCACAGTCATTTCACACCGGAGCGGTGAAACCGATGACACCTTTGTCGCCGATCTCGCCGTTGCGACCAACAGCGGGCAGATCAAGACTGGCGCTCCTTCGAGGATGGATCGCGTTGCTAAGTACAACCAACTGCTGCGGATTGAAGAAGAGCTTGGCCATTCGGGCAGGTATCCTGGCGCAAAGGTGCTTGCCCGCCACGGGTAGGTTGCATCATCGAAGGAGTGATGGGCTCGTCATCGCCGCCGGGATTGGCAGCCCCAGCAGTTCCAGCACCGTTGGCGCAACACTGGAAAGGATGCCGTCCTGACGCAGGGGTGCATGGCGGAGCGGGTGACGCTCTGGCGTCACGAGGATGACCGGGACCGGGTTCGTGGTGTGCGCGGTCATAGGTCCCCCGGTCACCCGGTCGATCATTTCCTCAGCATTCCCGTGGTCGGCAGTGACAAGGGCAACACCACCAGCGGTCAAGGTCGCATCCACCACGCGAGCCAAACAGGCGTCAACGGTTTCCGCGGCACGGACGGCAGCAGCAAAGACGCCTGTGTGGCCCACCATGTCGCAATTCGCGTAGTTCACGATAATAAAGCCATACCTGTGGGACTCGATCGCCTGAACGACCCCATCGGTTACACCAGGGGCGCTCATCTCAGGCTGAAGATCGTACGTTGGCACTTTAGGGGAAGGAACGAGCAAACGATCTTCGCCTGGGAATGGCTCTTCCCTGCCGCCATTAAAGAAATAGGTCACGTGCGCATACTTCTCGGTCTCAGCACAGTGAAATTGGGCCATGCCAGCCTCACTAACGACCCGTCCAACTGGGTATTCGACATCCTGCGGCTCGAAGGCGACATCGACCGGGAGGCCGTTCTCATAGCGCGTCATGGTGGTCACAGGGCACAGGCCAGCAACAGAGCGGAGACGCGGGAACCCCTGAAAATCTGGCAGCGCCAGCGCCTGAGTGAGTTGCCGCGCTCGGTCGGCGCGAAAATTGAAGAAGATGATCCGGTCACCGGGATTGACACGGTGCGATTGGCTCCCAAGTGGAACGATAACGGTGGGAATCACAAATTCATCGTTGATTCCCTGCGCGTATGATGCTGCAAGCGCGGCTTCGGCGCTGGGCGCAGTCGGTCCGATGCCATCAACAATCGCCTCGTACGCCAGGCGCGTCCGCTCCCATCGCTTATCGCGGTCCATGGCGTAGTAGCGGCCAGAAACGGTGGCAATCCGCCCAACGCCTTCACGGCGAATCGCATCTTCTACCTCGCGCACGAAGCCGATGCCACTCGTTGGTGAGGTATCCCGGCCGTCGGTGAAGGCATGGATCAGCACGCGGTGCAGGCCGCGCTGGGCGGCCAGACGCAAGAGGGCGAACAGGTGCCGCGAATGCGCGTGGACACCGCCATCGCCAATGAGGCCCAAGAGATGGAGCGTGGTTTCACTGGCGATGCAGCCGTCAACAGCCCTGACCAGCGCAGGGTTGTGGAAAAACGATCCGTCGCGGATCGCCTTGTCAATCCGGGTGATCCACTGGTACACGACGAAGCCGGCGCCGAGGTTGAGGTGACCCACTTCGGAATTACCCATCTGCTCGTCGGGTAATCCGACTGCTTCGCCTGAGCATCGCAACGTCGCGAAGGGATAGGATTGGGAAAGGCGGTCCATCGTCGGCGTATTGGCAGCAAGGATTGCATTGCCTGGCTCATCGCGGCCGATTCCCCAGCCATCCAGAACGACCAAGACAACCGGGCGCGCAACCTCTGTTGTCACGGGCGATTGCCCCATAGTGCTCAGAACCTCCTTCCACGTCCTGCTCAGGCGCCGCCGCAGCAGACATGCGGTGCGAGTGTCTCACGTCGAGGGGGTCGCGCTCCAGTCGGCAATTGGGGAGCAGCGTACGAATCGGCATGCGACAATGCCGCAATGACGGTGTTCGAAGGTGGACCACGGAGATATCGATGACCGCGTATACAATCACACTCATTCCAGGTGACGGAATTGGACCAGAAGTGACCGAGGCTGCTCGCCGAGTGCTTGAAGCAACCGGCATTGCTTTCACGTGGGAAGTGCGGGAGGCCGGACTCACAGCGCTCGAGAAATACGGGGATCTGATACCCGAAGAGACCTTGGAATCGCTGCGGAGAAATAAGGTTGGGCTGAAGGGGCCGATCACCACGCCGATCGGCACAGGATTTCGCTCAGTCAACGTTGCGCTGCGGCAAGCCTTGAAGCTGTACGCCAATCTGAGACCGGCTAAGACGATCAAAGGGGTGCGATCGCGCTTTGAGGCGGTGGATTTGGTGGTGATTCGGGAGAATTTGGAAGGGATGTATTCGGGCGTCGAATTTGATAGTGGAACACCCGAGGCGGCCGAGGTCATTTCCGCAGTCAACGCTCGGAGCAAAAAGCAGGTGCCGGCCGATGCGGCCATCAGTATCAAGTACATCACGCCTGAAGGCTCAAGGCGGATCGTGAAATTCGCATTTGACTATGCCCGTGCCAATGGCCGGCGCAAGGTCACGATCGTCCACAAGGCCAACATCATGAAGTTCACCGATGGCCTCTTCCTCAGAGTCGGGCAGGAAGTGGCGAGCGCATATCCGGATATCGAGTGCAATGACCGGATCATCGACAACATGTGCATGCAATTGATGCAAAAACCGGAGGAATACGATGTGCTGGTCATGCCGAACCTGTACGGCGATATCGTCAGTGACCTTACGGCCGGCATGATTGGCGGGCTAGGCGTTGCGCCCGGCGGCAACATCGGTGAGGACGGCGCCGTCTTTGAGCCGATTCACGGCTCGGCTCCCAGTCACGCCGGCAAGAACGAGGCGAATCCGACGGCGATGATCCTGTCTGGAGCGTTGATGCTTCGCTATCTCGGGGAGCGGGAAGCGGCCCAGCGCGTCGAGCAAGCCGTTGCCGGCGTGATCGCCGAGGGCCGTTATGTGACGTACGACCTCCGGCCAGACCGGGACCCTGCCAAAGCGGTCGGCACCTCGCAGATGGCTGATGCAATCATCGAGCGAATGACCACCACGTGAGGGGCTAGAAGTCGAGAGTCGGAGTACTGGAAGCGAGGCGCCTGTGGCCTCCCGCGGATGAGGAGCGGGGCATCGTGCGAGCGGGTTTAGAGATCAATGATGCCCCGCAAACACTGAAGTCTTCCCCAACAATCGGCCACCGGCTGATGGCTACGAGCTACCGGCCATGGGAGAGCGAGGTAGGCACCTGACGCGTGCCACTTAGAACTTGTGGCCGAAATCGGTGGGAAAGACGTATTCCGTATCACTCCACGGGCGCTGCCAGTCATCGCTGGCGAAACGCTCAAGACGGAACGGAGAAAGGTCGACAGTGGCCGCTCGGCCATGCAGAATAAGCTCAGCAAGGCATTGGCCCACGGCTGGTCCCTTCTTGAAGCCGGCGCCGCTAAAGCCAGCCGCGACATAAAGCCCATCAATGCCTGTGCCACCAATAATCGGATGGGCATCAGGCGTCATGTCGTACAGGCCGGCATGCCCGTGGAGGTAGGCAGCCCGAGCCATTGCTGGCATTCGCCGGCTAATAGCCGCGATGGCGGCACTGGGGTAGTCCGGATCGTTCCGCTGATCGTAGGCTTCAGGATCAACGGCGTCGTGCTGATCACCGCCGGCAATGCCGACGAGCGTGCGTCCAGGCGCCCATGGGCGGCAGAACATGCCGGCGGCAGTATCAATGTAGACAAAGTGGGGCTCGTTGAGTTCAAGTGGCCGGTGAAGAATGGCGACTTGGACGCGGAGCGCCGTGATTGGCACTGCGACACCAGCGGTTGCAAGCAGGGTTGTGGACCAAGGGCCGGCCGCGCAGATGACCGTCCCCGCTGGCACGAGCCCGTCCTCGGTCTCCATGCCTGTGACGCGATTGGCTGCGGTGACAATGCGGTGAACCCGGCAACCTTCCTTGATGTGAGCGCCGGCTTGCCGGGCGGCGACGGCCATTGACCGGGTGGCGGCTACCGCATCGACATAGCCACTGGTGGGTTCGTAGGCAGCGGCGGCGATGTCGTCCACTCGCGCAAAAGGCTGGAGTTCTTGCAGTTCGCTAGCAGTGATGACGCGTGACTCAATGCCCAGGCTGTTCTGGAGCGCAACATTGCGATGGAGGAGCTCGATGTTGCGCTCGCATCCTGGTCCGTTTGGGAGGGTAATGACGATCCCGGCTGGAACATAGCCGCAATCGCCACCAACCACCTCTTGCCAATTGCGAAAGATCTGGTGGCTGTGCTGGGCGAGGCGCGCCTCGGGCTCATTGGTGTAGTGCCGGCGCAGCAGCGCACCAGTCTTGCCACTGGCCCCGGCGGCGATGGTTGCCCGCTCGAAGAGCGTGATACGCCCGGCGCGGCGGAGTGCGAGTTGCCAGGCGATGGATGCGCCCATGATGCCACCGCCGATCACAGCCACGTCGGTTGAAGATGCCCTAATCACAGCGTACCTCCTCCCTTTCCAGAAGTGTCAACCCAACGTGGCGCAACGTTGATTCACGCGCAACGAAGGAGAAAGAAGGGCGTTTGGACTTAAAAATCGTTTTGAAAAGATGCGAATGTGCTTTCATAAGCGATTCCAAGGTGGCAAGCGCTCGTAGCGAGAGAATTCGGGATTGCCAGGTTGCACATCCTTGACACCCCGCACCCATGTCCATATACTACCGGATGACGTGGGACGGCTCCTCGCCGTACCGGCCCGAAGGGATTCGGTGCGCTTGTTGATGCCGACGTAGCTCAATTGGCAGAGCAGCTGTTTTGTAAACAGCAGGTTGCGGGTTCGAGTCCCATCGTCGGCTCCACCGCAGACTGGTCGATGGTCGGTGGCTGGGGTGATCCCAGGCGCCTCGTCGTCATAGCGAGGCGAGGGATGAAACAATCGGGCAGGTGCCAGAGTGGACAATTGGGCCTGGCTGTAAACCAGGTGCCGTGAGGCTTCGGTGGTTCGAATCCGCCCCTGCCCACCGAACAAGCGGCCGCGAGTGCGGTGAGGGAACGGGCCCACATAGCTCAGCTGGTAGAGCACATTCTTGGTAAGAATGAGGTCCCCGGTTCAAGTCCGGGTGTGGGCTCCAGCTTGTTCAACCTGAGGAGAGGCTCCATGTGGAGCCTCTCTCGCATGTCTGGCGGAAGACCAATCGTTCGAGACGCGGGATCGTGCCCGGTAAAAGGAGTCAGGTGCGATGGGGAAGCAGAAGTTTGAGCGGACGAAGCCGCATGTGAATGTGGGGACGATTGGGCATGTGGATCATGGGAAGACGACG
>FWPU01002684.1_pt1 | contig 47899 bp, 44 predicted proteins | sample 2228361 | NCBI WGS metagenome assembly FWPU01 (sample SAMEA103939777, study PRJEB20133) | metagenome
TTTGGTTCCGGCTTGTCCGGGTTAGGGACATACCCTAAGAACTTTTGGAAACGTGCTCTAGTACTTTCGCCTCATTGACTGCGAGCCTCAAAAAACTTATAATTCTAAAAGAGCGGAAAAATCTCGTGATTCAACAGATCCTTGCCGGGACGCCGACGCCTTCAGTAACGCAATCGTGACTTTTCTGAGGGGAAACCGATATGCAGGAGATCCAATCCTTGACGACAGGGCAGGCTGCCCGCTATTGCCACGTCTCTCAGGCAACCATCATCAACTGGATCAAGAAGGGCAAACTGGAAGCCTACGCCACACCCGGTGGTCACTACCGCATTCTGCTACCTGATTTCCTGGCCTTCCTCGAGACCTACAAGATGCCCGTGGACGCATCGCTGAGAAGGCTGGCTCGACCGCGAGTGCTGGTCGTCAGTCACGACTCCCGATTCGCTGCGCTGGCACAGACACTGCAACAGAACGGCGACTTGGATGTGACCCTGGTCACCGACTGTACCGAGGCCAACGCGCTGATGACACACCTGAGACCCGCCGCCATCGTGGTGGACTTGAGGTACATGGAACCCGAGTCGCTGGCCCTATGCCGGCGGCTGCGCGTCTCTACGCAGCGTAAACCGACCCTGATACTGGCCGTGGGCGACCCCGAGAGCGAACACACTGCCCGCGCCGCCGGCGCCGACGCCTACCTGCCTGCCACTGCTATCGCCGATGGACTCGCAGCGGAACTCGAGACGCTACTTGCGCCAGCAGGGCCAAGATCGCAGCGGAACGACGCTCACAAGGAATACGGAGATGCCCGGTGAAATCATCCTCATCGTTGAAGACAGCCCACTCAACCGCAAACTGGTAGAGACCGTGTTGCGTCCCCACGGTTATCGCTTGCTGAACGCCGTCAACGGAGAAGAAGCCATCGCCACCCGCGAACGGCCCGATCTGATCCTGATGGATCTGCAACTGCCCAAGGTGAGCGGTTATGACGCTATTCGCATCCTGAAATCCCAGCCCGAGACCGCGCACATCCCCATTGCGGCCCTTACCGCCCATGCGATGGCGTATGAGCGCGACCAGGCGCTCGCACTCGGCTGTGTGGATTACATCACCAAGCCGATCAATACCCGCGAGTTTCCGGACCAGGTAAGGCGTTGCCTGGACGCGCACAACCGTGAACCTGATGCCCGATGAAAACCCGCTACAAGAACTCGCGCCCCACCATTGGCCTGCTGATCGAGACGACCGCCGGTGTGGAAGACTACCGGAGCGTTATATGGAATGGCGTCATGGATGCCGCCCAAGAGCGTAACGCCAACCTGATCTGCTTCTCAGGCGGCTGGCTCGGATACTCGCCGGTCAACGAGTTCGCGCACCAGCCCAACGTGATCTACGCCCTGGCAGCCAAGAGCCCGATTGACGGCGTGATATTCAGCGGCACACTGAGTATCTATGCGCCTCAGAACGAGTTCGCGCGTCTCTGCGAACACTTCCGCCCGCGGCCGATGGTCAACATCGCAACGAAACTGCCGGGCATTCCCGGCTTGCTTGTGGACAACTACCAGGGCATGCGTGATGCGATCGCTCACCTCATCGAAGCCCACGCTTGTCACCGCATTGCCTTCATTTGCGGCCCTGAGGGCAACGTAGAGGCACAGCAGCGCTATCGCGCCTATGTTGACACGCTGAACGAGTACGGCCTGCCATTGGACCCCGATCTTGTGGTACCCGGCAACTTTGACAGGCAATCGGGCGCCGAAGCGGCACGCATGCTGCTCGATCGGTGCAGAGCAGGCTTTGACGCGGTGGCAGCAGCGGATGACGACATGGCCCTGGGAGCACTGGAGGTCCTGAAGGCGAGGGCATCCACGTGCCCCGCGATGTGGCTATCGTGGGGTTCGATGACATCGAAGCAGGCAGGGCGGTCACGCCTCCGCTGACCACAGTGAGGCAGCCGATGCACCGACTGGGGAGACGGGCAGTAGAGTCACTGTTGGCCCTGCTGGCAGACGAAGAGGTGCCGGAGCAGGTCATGTTCCCCACACACCTGGTGGTGCGCCGGTCGTGCGGCTGCCTGGGCCAGGGAATCCCACACATGGCACCCACTTCCCTCAGGGAAACCGGCCTCTCCCCCCAAGATACCCTCGTCACCCGCCGCGAGTCCATCCTTGCCGCGATCGAACAAGCCGTATGCCCGTCTGGGATAGACCGCGCAGAAGTAGAAAGATTGCTCGATAGTTTCACCACAGCGATCGGACAACGCTCACCGAACATCTTTCTGAATGCACTGGACGACGCTCTGTGCGCAGCCGTAGAGAGCGGCGATGTGAACGCGTGGTTCGAGATGCTCCCCACCCTGCGCCGCCACACACTGCCCTACCTCAAGCGTGCCGAGACCCGGCGCCGCGCCGAAGACCTGTGGCAGCAGGCACAGATGATGATTGGGGACGCGGCTCAGCGGGCGCAAGTGCACCGGAGATTGCAGGCCCAGTTCCAAGCCGAGACATTGCGTGAGATCGGCCAGGCATTGATCACAACGTTTGACCTGACGGAACTGATGAACGTGATCGCGCAGGAACTGCCGCGCGTAGGCATCGAGACCTGCTATCTCTCCCTGTACGAGGACGGGAATATACCGCCCGAGTGGGCCAGGCTGATCTTGGCCTACGACAAGAATGGACGCATCGAATTGGAGGATGGCGGCCGGCGCTTCCCCACCCATCAACTCGTGCCCCAGGAACTGCTGCCGACGAATAGGCAGTACAGCCTGGTAGCCGCCCCACTCTACTTCCAAGAGGAGCCGATTGGCCTCGTGCTGTTCGAAGTAGGCCCACGGGAGGGGAGCATCTACGAGACATTGCGCGGACAATTGAGCAGCGCCCTCAAAGGCGTGCTGCTCTTGCGAGCAGAGCACCGCGCGCTCTTGCTCCAGACCGCCTCCGAGGTCTCGCGGGCGGTCAGCAGTTTCCTCGATCCGGAGGATTTGATCCACCAGGTCGTAGAATTGGCACGCGAGCGCTTCAACCTGTATTACGCCGGGCTATTCCTGGTAGACCAGACCGGTGAATGGAGCGGCGAACCTGGCAAATGGGCCGTACTCCGTGCCGGCACCGGCGCGGCCGGTAAGGCTATGCTGGAACAAGGTCACAAACTGGAGATCGGTGGCACCTCGATGATCGGCTGGTGCATTGCCAACAAGCAGGCACGCATTGCCCTAGACGTGGGGGCGGAAGCCGTGCGTTTCGACAACCCCTTCCTGCCCCAGACACGCTCCGAATTGGCCTTACCGCTCATCAGCCGCGGCGAGATCCTCGGCGCATTGACTATTCAATCCGCACAGGAAGCAGCCTTTAGCCAGGAGGACATTGCCGTGCTTCAGACCATGGCCGACCAACTCGCCAACGCCATCGCCAATGCCCGGCTGTACGAGCAGGCCCAGAAAGAAATCGCCGAGCGTAAACGGGCGGAGGCAGCGCTGGCACGGCAGGCTCAGGAACTGACCGAGTCCCTGGAACAATTCGCCCGCGTCGCCTCACACGACTTGCAGGAGCCGTTGCGCATGGTGGCGAGTTATGCCCAGTTGCTGGAGAAGCGCTACAAAGGCCGGCTCGACCCTGAAGCGGACACGTTTATCGGCTACGCCGTGGAAGGGGCTACTCGCATGCATCGGCTGATCAACGATCTCCTGGCCTATTGGCGTGTCGCCACCAGCGCTCAGACCCTCGAACTGGTGGACTGCTCTGCCCTCGTGGATCGTGTACTGGCTAACTTTGGCAGTGCCATCGAGGCCAGTGGTGCCGTTGTGACCCGCAGACCATTGCCGAAGGTCATGGCTGACGCCGTGCAGTTGACGCAAGTATTTCAGAACCTCCTCATCAACGCCATTCGATTCCACGGCACCCGCCCGCCAGAGATTCACATCAGCGCAGAACACCACGACGGCGAATGGGTCTTCGCCGTACATGATAACGGTATCGGCATCGAGCCTCAGTATTTCGAGCGCATCTTTGCCCTGTTCCAGCCGCTCGAGAGACAGAAGGAACACTCCGGTGTTGGCCTGCCGATCTGCAAAAAGATCATCGAGCGCCATGGCGGGCGCATGTGGGTAGAGTCAGAGCCGGGCCAGGGCTCGACGTTCTATTTCACAATCCCAGACGGGAGAGAGGCGAAGGGTGACGAATAAGGGGAACCGCCCGACAATCGGTCTGCTGATTGGCCGCCTTGGCGCTCAGCGATACCAGGCCCACGTATGGCCTGGAATCGCCGACGCGGCCCGCGCGCACGACGTCAACCTGATCTGCTTCGTGGGCAGACCGCTGCAGTCGCCCAACGAGTTCGACGCCCAACGCAACGTCGCCTATGACCTCGTGAGCGCAGAGAACGCGGATGGGTTGGTGCTCATGTCCGGCACGCTGGGACACTACATCGGCCCTGCACAACTCAAGGACTTTTACGAGCGCTACCGCACCCTTCCGAAGGTCAGCATCGCACTGGCGATAGAAGGCATTCCAAGCATCGTGACAGACAACGAAACAGGCATGCGCGATGCCATTATCCACCTCGTCCAGGTTCACGGCTATCGCCACATCGCCTTCATCCGCGGGCCAGAGGGCCATCAAGAAGCAGAGGCACGGTATCGTGCCTACGTCCAAGTGCTCTCGGAGCATGGTATCCCCTTCGACCCCGACCTCGTCACACCTGGGGACTTTGTCTCGGCTACCGGAGTGGAAGCGATCTCGCTACTCCTCGACCGCCGGAAGGCTCGCTTCGAGGCCATCGTAGCGGCCAACGACGAAACGGCCCTCGGCGTGATGGAAGCGCTCCAGAGGCGGGGCCTGCGTGTCCCCGATGACGTGGCAGTGGTGGGGTTCGACGACATCGAAGAAGCCTGGTTCACTACCCCGCCTTTGACCACTGTGAGACAGCCGCTATACGAACAAGGGAGACAGGCAACCGAGATGCTGCTGGCGCTCCTGGCAGGAGAGCAAGTGCCCATGCAGGTGACACTGCCCACAGAACTCGTCGTGCGCCAGTCATGCGGCTGCCCATCCCAAGCGATAACGCAGGCTGCAGCCGGGCGCGCGCCCCAGAAACACAGTACCCTGGAAAGTGGCTTCGCGGCGAAACGCGAGCAGATCCGGCATGACTTGGCGCAAACGACCGTTCCGAGCGATATGAATCACGCGTGGACGGAGCAACTGCTCGACACCTGGGTAGCCGAGTTGACGGGCACATCACCGGGCGCTTTCTTGCCAACCTTGGATACCCTCCTGCGCCGCACAGCAGCGCTAGGGGGGAACGTGAACCCGTTCCAGGATGCCATCTCCGTGCTGCGCCGTCACGCGCTGCCGTACCTCACAGGCGACGCCCGCTCCCGGGCCGAGGACCTGTGGCACCAGGCACGCGTGTTGATCGGGGAAATCGCCCAATGGGCACAGGCGCATCGGAGGCTGCACGCCATGCGGCTGGCCCAGACGTTCAGCGAAATCGGCGAATCGCTGATGACCGCGTTCGACGTGGCCGGGCTGACAGACGTCATGGCTCGCCAATTGCCCCGGCTGGGGCTCAGGAGATGCTATCTCTCACTGTACGAACCACCTGTCGAGAAAAGGGGCAACGCCCCGACCGACTGGGCCAGACTGATCCTGGCATATAACGAGCATGGGCGCATTGCGCTGGAACCGGAGGGGCGGCGATTCCCCTCGCGACAACTGGTGCCAGACGGCCTCCTATCCCCTGACGAACGGCATGCCATGGTGATCGAGCCTCTCCACTTCAGAGACCAGGTCCAACTGGGATTCATCGTGTTCGAGCCATTGCAGCACACGGAAGCCGCGGTGCGCGAACTGCTGAGCGGCCAGATCGGCACGGCGCTACAGGGAGCGTTGCTCATGCAGGCGCGCACCAGAGCGGAGGAGCGGTTGCGGGAATACTCGGAGCAACTGGAGAAGATGGTGGAGGAACGCACCAGGGCATTGCAGGAGGCCCAGGAGGAACTCGTCCGCAAAGAGAAACTGGCCGTCCTGGGCCAACTGGCCGGTGGTATCGCCCATGAACTGCGCAACCCTCTGGGGCTGATCAAAGGCTCCACGCTGCTCCTCGAGGCCGCCTTGCAGGAATCCGATCCAGAACTGGTTCGCAAAACGCTGGAGATCCTGAAAAAGGGGGTCAAGAAATCCGAGCGCATCATTGACAGTTTGCTCGGCTTTGCCCAACCGGGGACCGCGAGCCACGAGTTGGTGGATGTGAACCACGTCATCAGAGAAGTGTTATCCGATACCACCGTGCCGGAGAACGTGCAAGTGCTGACGTGGCTGGACGAGTCGCTACCGACGATCTTGGCCGACCCCGAGCAACTCAGCCTGGTCTTTGGCAACCTCATCCTCAACAGCATCCAGGCAATGCCAGAGGGTGGCCGGTTGACGATCGAAACGTCGGCCACCGTTGCGAACGAGATCACGGTCCGCTTCACCGATACGGGCATCGGCATCTCTGAAGAACACCTGGACAGGCTCTTCGAGCCATTGTTCACGACCAAGGCCAGGGGGATTGGCCTAGGACTGGCAATTGTCAAGGCCCTGGTCGAAAGCCACGGGGGCCATATCGTAGTCGAGAGCAAGGTAGGTGGTGGGACAACCTTCATGCTCTCGCTACCTCTGGACCGCAAAGCCTCAACCAGAACAGGGGGTTCATCATGACACTTGGCCATCCTATTGAAATCCTCATGGTCGAGGACAACCCCGGCGATGTACGCTTGACCCTGGAGGCCCTCAAAGAGGATAAAGTGTATCACCACCTGCATGTGGTCGGCGATGGCGTAGAGGCCATAGCGTTCCTGCACCAAGAGGGCAAATACGCCGACGCGCCACGCCCAGACCTCATCCTGCTCGATCTGAACCTGCCGAAGAAAGACGGGCGCGAAGTACTCGCCGAGATCAAGGCTGATCCAGGGCTGAAATCGATTCCCGTGGTCGTCCTGACCTCCTCTCAGGCCGAAGAGGATATCATCAGATCGTACAACCTGTATGCCAACTGCTACGTCACCAAGCCGGTTGACCTCGAACAGTTTATGCGAGTGGTCAGGTCTATCGAGGAATTCTGGCTAACGATCGTGAAACTGCCCAAGTAGCGGGCATAGCACTTGTGGAGTGGAATGTATGAGCAAACAGCCTATCAAACTCCTCTTGATCGAGGATAACCCTGGAGACGCTCGCCTTTTGCAGGAGATGCTCGCAGAAGCCAGAGCGGGCTCTTTCGACGTCAAAGTCGCCGAGCGGCTTTCGACAGGGCTGGAGCAATTGGCGGCAGGGGAGATTGACGTGGCCCTAGTTGACCTCTCCCTGCCGGATAGCCAGGGACTCGACACGTTTTCCAAGATCCATGCACAGGCGCCCCATGTGCCGACGATCATATTGACCGGCCTTGACGACGAGGTGCTGGCGATGAACGTGGTGCGGGGAGGCGCTCAGGACTACCTGGTCAAAGGCCAGGTCACCAGCACTCTGCTGACACGCGCGATCCGCTACGCGATTGAGCGCAAACAGACCGAAACGATGCAGGCGTATTACCTGCAAACGGAACACGCGCTCCGCCAGATATCGAGCCGCTTCATGGACGCAGAAGACCTCGAGAAGGCTATCGGTGACGCGCTCCGAGACATCGGCACTTTGCTTCGCGTCGAGCGCATCTGTCTCGTCATGATCCGCGACGAAGCGAAATTGAGTGTCACCCACATCTGGACGGCCGGGGGTACCAAGCCCCCGGCTGCAGACTTGCCGGAAGCAGATATAGCCGTCTATTCCCCAATGATCGACCGGCTCCTTGCGAACGAGATCATCGCAGTCCACGATGTCAGCCAGTTGCCTCCGGCGGAAAGAGCGATCTGCGACGGATGCGGGTTTGTCTCTATGCTCGCCGTTCCCATTCTCGCCAGGGGCACGCTCTTGGGCTTCTTCAGCCTCGGCGAGACACAGCGTCACCGGCATTGGAAGAACGAAGAGATCGGCTTCCTATGTAACGCCGCCGAGATCTTTGGTCGCGCCATCGAACGCGCCCAGGCCGAGACGTTCATGCAACAACGCGCTCTGGAATTGGCGACCCTTAACGCAGTGGCCCAGGCCCTGGCGGCTTCGCTGGAACTGAAGGACCTGCTCGATGAGGCGCTCTCGCGCACCGTCTACGCGCTCGGATTCCCAGGCGGTCTCATCTATCTGTTCGATGAATCCACAGGCCAAGTCACACTACACAGTTACACGGGCCTGTCAATGCCCCTCATCGAGCACCTGCGTTCTCAGAAACTCGATGGCGCACTGGGTGACCTTGTCCGCCGACAAGGAGAGCCTGTGGTGCTGCCTGACTTGGCCGACTCCACGCTCGAAGACGGGCGTAGGCTAATGGACGTAGGACTGCGTTCCTATGTGGGTGTACCGATTGTCCACAAAGATCACGTGCTGGGCGCCCTCTGCCTCTTCGATACCATTCCCCATGGCCTCTCCCGCAGCGACCAATCCCTGCTGGTAGCCATCGGGCAAGAGATTGGTGTGGCCGTAGAAAACGCCCGCCTCTTCGAAGGTATCACACGCGAGCGCGAAGTGGCCCAGACGCTGCTCCGTACGGCCGAGGCCCTGAGCACGACGCTGGAAATTGACAAGTTGCTAGAACAGGTGCTGGACGCACTTCAGAGGGTGGTGCCCTACGATGCGGCTGCCGTCGGCCAGTTACGCGATACCGGCCCGCTGCCTGGCGAACAATCGGACGGCTTCGCCCACACCGCCTGGATGGTTGCATCGCGCGGGCTGCAACCGGCTCCCACACGGGAACTTGCCTGGGGCGAGAGTCCTCACCTACGCCGGGTCGTGTACGAGCGCCAGCCCGTCATCGTCCGAGACGTACTCGACGATCCCCAATGGCACCACCTCGAAGGATTTGGCCTGGCGCGATCATGGCTCGGCGTCCCGTTGATCTCCAAAGACAAGGTGATTGGAATACTCACCATCGCGTCTCGCCAACCCGCCGTGTACGGTGAACAGACAGCCCGTCTGGCCTTTGCTTTCGCCCACCAGGTAGCCCTGGCCCTCGAGAACTCTCGCCTATATGGTCAGACGCGCGAGCAATTACGCGAGTCCGTCCTGCTCCACAACGTAACCTCGGCGCTGGCCTCTTCTCTCGACGCGGGCCAGATCCTGGCCTATATGGCCCGCAGCCTGTGCGAGATCCTGAACGCCAGCAGAGTGGAGATCGCCAGCCTGAATGAAGCGACTCGCACGATCACCACCGTTGCCCAGTACGTGGCTTTTGGGAGCATCTCAAACGAACAATACCCAGAGTTGGGGCAGATCAGCCCGCTGAGCGAGGCCCCGGCCATGGCAGAAGCCCTCACCCGCCGACGGCCGTTACAAGTGCACAGGAACGACCCCAACACAGATCCGCGCGATCGTGCCAGATTGGAGGCCCGCGGTGCCGATACCCTGTTGCTTGTGCCCATGATCGCCCGTGACCGTGTGCTCGGCTTTGCCCAAGTGTACGAGTGCCAGGGAACACGCCGCTTCACCGCAGGAGAGATCGCGCTCGGCCAGATCCTGATCCATCAAGCAACCATCGCTGCCGAGAACGCACGCCTCTTCGAAGAAACACAGCGGCGGGTGCGCGAACTCCAGTTGCTTCACGACGTTGGCCTAGCGGCTGCCTCCGGGGTGCGCCTGGAGGAGACCTTACAGGCAGCGGTAACGGCGCTCACCAGCGCCCTGCCAGACACATACGTGGCCGTCCTGCTGCTGGAGGCCGAAAGCGGCTTGCTGCGACTGGAGGCCAGCAACCTGCCCGACGCCGTCAGAAATCTGCGATTGCCACTAGGTAAGGGCATCACTGGCTGGGTAGCCCAGCACAAGGAGCCCGCGCTCGTCCTCGACGTGTGCCAGGATTCCCGCTACCTGGCCGCGGTCCCAGATGTGCGCTCCGAACTCTGTGTCCCGATGATCGCCGGCCAGCAGGTTATCGGCGTCCTCGATGTCCAGAGCCTACGGCCCAACGCCTTCACCGAGGACGATCAACAACTGATGAGCACGTTAGCCAACAACCTGGCCGTGCTTGTTGAGCGTGCCCGCCTCTTCGAGGCCGTGGAAGATGCCAGCCAGGAACTGCAGCAACGGGCTGAAGCGCTCCAACAGGCCAACGCCCGCCTCCAGGAACTCGACCGGCTCAAGAGCCAATTCCTCGCCAGCATGAGTCACGAGCTACGCACGCCCCTAAACTCTATCATCGGCTTCTCTGAAGTATTGCTGGACGGACTGATGGGCGAGATGCCCCCTGGACAGCAAGAGTGCGTGCGAGACATCCTCTCCAGCGGCGAGCACCTGTTGGCCCTCATTAACGACGTGCTTGACCTCTCCAAGATCGAAGCAGGACGCGTCAAGTTGGAGCCGGTACCGTTCAATGTGGCAGAATGGGTGGCAGAGATCAAGACAACCATCGCACCGCTAATTGACAAGAAATCCCAGGTGTTGACGATCGAACTGGCCGACGGCCTGCCTCTGCTTGTCGCCGACCCCTTCAGAATCAAACAGGTCTTGCTCAACCTGCTCAGCAACGCCAACAAATTCACTCCCGAAGGCGGACACATCACCCTATCCTGTCGTCTGGCCGACCCGGCCACGATGCTCTTTTCAGTCTCCGACACGGGTATCGGCATCAAGCCGGAGGAGCAGGAACTCATCTTCGAAGAATTCGGACGATCGGAGGATGCAGCCGTACGCGAGACCACAGGTACCGGCCTGGGCCTCACCATCAGCAAGCGCCTCGTCGAGATGCACGGGGGGCGTATCTGGGTTGAAAGCGAGTACGGACACGGCGCCACGTTCTCGATCCTACTCCCACTCGCCGGCTCGTCATCCCCAGAAGAGGCAAAAGGCGCAGCCGCCGAAGAGAGAACCGTGCTCATCATAGAAGATGACCGCCAGTTCAGCAACCTGCTGGCCTTCTATCTGCGCCAGGAAGGATATACACCCATCCAGCACTACAGCGGCACGGGCGCCGTATCACGGGCCCGCGAAGCAAAGCCCGCTCTGATCACACTCGACCTCATGCTCCCCGGACAAGATGGCTGGGAAGTGCTGCGCGCCCTCAAGTCCGATCCACGCACCAGGAGCATCCCAGTGGCAGTCGTCTCCGCCGTAGAGGACGGCGCATTGGCGTTCAGCCTCGGAGCGATAGACTACCTGGTCAAGCCGATACGGCGAAGCGATTTGCAGAAACTGCTCAGCACGCTCACGCTACCCGAGCCTGCAGAGCGGGAGGTCAAAGTACTGGTTGTCAACGACGACGCAGAGACCATGCGCGTATTGAACGACGTGCTGTCCACGGACCGCTATACCGTGCTGTTGGCACATGATAGTGAGCAGGGATTGAGTCTGGCGCGCAATGAGCACCCTGACGTAATCCTGCTCGATCTGACAATGCCGGAGACAGAGAGTTTCGATCTGCTGGAGCAACTACGCGCGGACTCGGAGACGGCCGACATACCGGTTACTGTGCTAGCAGGCATAGACATGACCAGCGAGGAACGGGAGTTCATTGACAGCCACAGCCAAGGGCTAGTACCCAAAGCCGCGCTCACCCCGCAGGTCCTGCTCCACGAAGTCCACCGTCTGGAGGCATTGGCGACCGAGATGAAGAACGCCGCTCGGCCCTGTCCCCTCAGCCGGCAATCACCTTGACCCACACCCTGCGGCGGCGGGGACCATCGAACTCGGCCAGATAGATACCCTGCCAGGTGCCCAGCACGAGTTTTCCTCCGGCGATGGGCACGAACTGCGAGGCGCCCATCAGCGAAGCCTTGAGATGGGCCGGGGAATTCCCCTCCTCGTGCTCATACTCCGGGCGGCGGGGGGAGATGGCTGCCAGCCCCACCCCAAGGTCGTGTCGCACGCTCGGATCCCAGTTTTCGTTCAGCGTCAGACCGGCAGTAGTGTGCGGGCAGAACACGAAGCATATACCCTCCTGAACCCCACTGCGTCTGACGATGGCTTGCACCTCGGGCGTGATGTCGTGAAAGGCCTGCGGCCCCTGAGTTGAAACCTCGATCTGTTCCATAACCGTCAGTATAACACCCTTGGCAAGTTTGACAAAACGTCATGGCATGGTAGAATGTGACCGTCGGCCCCATCGTCTAGTGGCCTAGGACGCTGGCCTCTCAAGCCGGAAACAGGGGTTCGAAGCCCCTTGGGGCCATACGCGAGTCCTCCCGCAGGCTCAGAACCTGCGGGAGGCTTGTTTGGCAGATAAGGACTATGTTCAAGCGACTTGTCCACAACGGCATTCTCGTACCGCAACCAGTGTTGCCCGCGTACCTCGAACTCACCGTGCGCGGCGAACGCCGGGCGCTCACGCCCCAGCAGATGGAAATGGCCCTGGCCTGGGCCAGGAAGCAGGGCACGCCCTACGTGGAAGACCCGGTATTCGCGCGCAACTTCCTCCGCGACTTTAGCGCGGCATTGGGCGTGACACCGCCGCTAGACATCGGCGAAGTAGATTTTGGCCCGGCGTTGGCAATCGTACAGGCCGAACGTGTCGCCAAGGATCGGCTTACACCCGAAGAACGCAAGGCACAGGCGGCTCAACGCAAACTACAACGCGAGCAACTGAAGGAGCAATACGGCTACGCTATCGTGGACGATGAACGGGTCGAACTGGCCAATTACATCGCAGAGCCGAGCAGCATCTACATGGGCCGTGGGAAACATCCGCTGCGCGGGCGATGGAAGGAAGGCCCCCAACAGAGCGACATTACGCTGAACTTGAGCCCCGATGCCCCCACCCCACCCGGCAATTGGGCCGGCATCGTCTGGCAGCCGGAATCGCTCTGGGTAGCCTGCTGGCGTGACAAACTCTCCGGCAAGATGAAATACGTCTGGATCAGCGATACCGCCACGGTGAAACAAGAACGCGAGGCTGCCAAGTTCGACAAGGCCGTCGAGTTGAACCAAAACCTGGCCCAGGTGCGCGCGCATATCGAGCGTGGTTTGGTGGACGAGAACCCCCGTCGGCGCAAGGTGGCGACAGCGTGCTACCTGATCGACGCGCTGTGTCTACGTGTAGGCGACGAAAAGGACCCCGATGAAGCCGACACGGTGGGCGCCACCACCCTGCGTCCTGAGCACGTCACGCTGTACCCCGATGGCAACGCCGAGTTCAGGTTCCTGGGCAAGGATTCGGTGCTGTGGCACAAAAAGATCGCCCTGCCCACGGTCGTCTGGCAGAACCTGGCGGAACTCATCCAACAAGCGCGACCACCCAACTCGGCCAACAGCAACAAGCGCCACCCCACCCGCGACAAGCCTCAGATCTTTCCGGGAGTGGATAGCAGCGATGTCAACGCCTTCCTGTCCGAAGCCCTGCCCGGATTGACGGCTAAGGTCTTTCGCACGCATCATGCCACCCAGGCCGTCCGCGAAAGCCTGGCCGCGTCCGAGGTCGAAGCGAGCGACCCAGAATATCTCAAGTGGGGAGCCGTCGCGCGGGCCAATCTTCAGGCAGCAGTGCTGTGCAATCACTACAAGACCGCGCCGGCCACCTGGCAAGCCCGCCGCCAACGCGCCGACGAACGCCGCCAGAAGATGAAAGAGCGCGTCGCCCGCTGCCGTGCCCAAGTGCGCCAGGCCACCGAGGCCCTGGCCGCGCTCCAGCGTGAGTTACGACAGAAGAAGGCAGCCGCCAAGACAAAGGCGCAACGTGAGCGCATACAGGAGCGTTACGCCAAAAGGATCGAGAAGGCCAAGAAGAAGATCGAAGCCACGCAGACCAGGTTAGAGCGCGCCAGGACGGCACTGGAAAAAGCCGAAACGAAGGACACCATCGCCGCCCAGACGCGCACCTGGAATCTGGGCACGAGCCTGAAATCATACATTGACCCCCGCGTCCCCTATCAGTGGGGACAACAGGTCGGCTACGACGTCCTGGAGCGGTATTACCCCAAGGGGCTGCAACGCAGGTTCGCCTGGGTCAGGGGGCAGAAGGCATCAGACGACGACCCGGTGGACGAACCGGCATAGCCCCGCCAGTCCATTCCCCAAACGCCAGGTCTTCATGGTTTAGGCCAGCAGCGGGAGCAACACAACATGAGGCGTACGCCGGGTCGGATGTTCCTGCACTTGTACGGTGGCGCCAAAGACCCGCCGGATGCGTTCCTCCTGCACGACCTGCGCTGGAGTGCCATCTGCCACTACCTGCCCGCGTTCCAAGAGGATCAAGCGATCGAAGTAGAGCGCAGCCAGATTCAGGTCATGCATCGTCGCCAATACCGTCAGCCCACGCTCGCGGTTGAGCCGCTTGACCAGTTCGAGGATTTCGACCTGGTGGCTGATGTCGAGATGCACGACCGGCTCATCGAGCAGGAGGATTTCCGGCTCCTGCGCCAACGCCATCGCCACGACGACGCGCTGCCGCTCGCCGCCAGAGAGTTCGTTGAAAGGTCGGCTAGCAAGATCGGCGACGCCGGTCAGGCGCATCTGCTCGAGCACGATCTGCCGGTCGCGCGCGCTCACGCCTACCAGCGGGCGCACATGCGGCGTGCGTCCCAGCATCACCATCTCGTACACGGTGAATCCAAAGGGCATCACCAACTCCTGGGGCACTACCGCGACGCGGCGGGCGATCTGGCGCCGGCTCAGACGCTGCACGTCTCACCGCCGTGACGACGCCTAGAGGCACTTCCGCCGGGGCCAGTATCAGCCGCGCACCCAGATCCGCCAGCACGAGAAAGATGCCCCCCAAGAGACCCGCGGCAGGCAAGAGCACGCGATGGTCGGGGCCAAAGAGCAACCGTGCTACGTGCGGCACGACCAGCCCCACGAACCCGGCCAGCCCACTCATCGAGACCGCCGCGCCGGTGAGCAGCGCTCCTACCATCAGCAGCGCAAACTTTCTCCGCTCCACGTTTACGCCCAGGTGGGCAGCCTGGTCCTCGCCCAAGAGGAACGCATTGAGGTCACTCGCCAGCACAGCCGCGCCCAGGCCACCGAGCGCGACGAACGGGACCACGACCTGTAACTGCTGCCAGCCGCTCGCCGACACCCCACCCATCGTCCACAGCACGACCCGCTGCAGCGTTTGGCGGTTCATCAGCATCAGGAAGGACATGGCGGCGGCCATGAGCGAACTGAGCGCAAAGCCCGCCAACAGCAGCGTGGTGATCGGCGTGCGCGGCCCCACGCGGGCCACGGCGTAGACGAGGAGCACCGCCCCGAGCGCCCCGGCAAAGGCGGCCAGCGCCGCCAATGTAAAGCCGAACCATACCACCCGGAGCGGCAAGAGGAGCGCCAACGTCGCCCCCAACGCTGCGCCACCGGAGGTGCCAATGACGTAGGGATCGGCCATCGGGTTGCGCAAGAGACCCTGGAAGACAGCCCCCGCCAGGGCCAACGCGCAGCCCACGACCGCGGCGCCGACGACGCGGGGCAGGCGGATGCTCCAGATGATAGCCTCGGTCTGCTCCGACCAGGTTGGTGCGATGCGCATCCCCGGCAACCGCCCGACCACGATCCGGGCAACCTGGCCGAAGGGCACAGCGACCGTGCCCAGTGCAGCCGCCAGCCCTACGACCAGAACAAGCACCGCGCACAGGACGGTTACGATCCCCCACTTGCGCCAATGGCAATGAGGTAGAGGCGAGGCACCGCCAGGTTCTGGGTTCTCAGAATATCTTCTCACGCGAATCAGCGGCCCGCCCGTTCACGTTCGTGACCTTACGGCGGGGACAAACTTTCGGCGAGATCGCACTGGTGGACCAGGGGTTGCGTTCGGCTTCGGCGCGCTGTGCCTCCAAGAAAGCACGCCTGCTGGTGATTCCACGCGATCGGTTGATCCGCCTGTGCGAGGCTTACACCGACCTGGGCTACCGGCTGATGCGCAACATCGCGGCGGATCTGGCATTCAAGATTCGCGGCACCGATCTGACGATCCGCGGACAACTGCTGTGGCGTCCACGGCTCAAGTAGCCATTTGACAATTGGGACACAGCCGGTATAATTTATGGCACGCGGGTGTAGTTCAGTGGTAGAACGTTTGCTTCCCAAGCAAAATGTCAGGGGTTCGAGTCCCCTCACCCGCTCAGCATAACATTCCATCCGTGGCAAGCAGGTTTCACGTTCAATCCGGCGAAACCTGCTTGTTTGTTTCCCGACTGTAGGCTAGTTCTCGGTACAAAACTGCCCTGGAGGCCCGGCTTTAGCCGGGAAAACCCCGCTAAATCGGGGCATCCGCCGCGTTTTGTACCGGAAACTAGGCTAGCCCGCATGCCGTGCCAAGCAGCCTGTTAGAGCAACCGTGCTTGTCTGCACCGGGTATTCCCCAATCCTACCCTCAGCCCAGATGCGCCGGAAACGGACAGTCGGTGGTCGTGTGGCCGGAATGGCATCACTTACGGGGCACAAGCAGAGTTCGGCCTCCTCTGCACCTGTCCCGATACCAGTCGTTGGCACAGTTCTACACCGGCCACGGCATCGGTCGTCCAGTGGTCGGCACCCACATACTGGCACACAGTCTCATTGAGTTGACCGCCGCCAATAATAATAGGCCCCTCATACCCACGGGCTCGCAGCAGGGTAATTGTCGCCCGCATGGCGTCAAAGGAACTGGTCAGTAGGCCGGAAAGACCCACAATGTGCGGCTGCACCTGAGCCGCCTGCTCGGCAAACGTAGCGGGCGATACATCCACACCCAGGTCATGCACGGCGAAACTGTGACAACTCAAGAGCATGTTGACAATGTTCTTACCCAGGTCGTGAATGTCACCCTCAACCGTGCCGAGCAGGATGCGCCCCGAAGATTGGCCCAAGATCTGGCGTTCTACCACCGGCTGGAGCAGTTCCATCACCTGGCGAAAGATCTCGCCCCCCATGATAAGCCCGGCAAGAAAGTATTCGTTCCGTTCGTAGCGCACACCCACCTGACGCATCCCCTCGCGACAGTCCTGAATGATCAACAATGGGTCATCCCCGGCGTCCAATCGCTGACGGACGAGGGCCAAGGCAGTCTCTTCTTGAAGATCAGAGATGGCGCTGATCAGCTTTGCACGTGCATCTGTTCTGGTCATGTCTAATCTGTTTCCTCCTAACCCGGAAAAGCCAGACGAAAAAGGCGCTTTGCCCTGTAGATTCTCACCCAACGAGCCGCGTCCACGCACGTGGATGCGCAGAATCTCACGGGTTGGGGCCTAATCAGGGATGCCTATGGTGGCCGTGAAACGAAGACGATCACTGGGACAGATAAACCAACCCCAACTGACGGGCCGATCATCAAAGCCATAGAAGACGTGCTCCAACCGAAAGGCGGGGACTCCAACCTTCGATTGGAGCAAGACCGCTTCTTCCTCGGTGAGCACCGTAGCATCAATGGTGAGATCACCACGCTTCAGATCCGGCCCACCACCCCCGCTAAAGAGCCCCCGTAGAGCAGTGACCTCCATCTCAGCCTCAATGATGGGCCGGGTCGGATCAAAGACCACGTGCTCGCGGTGCAACAACACAGGCTGTTCCCCCTGAAAGATCAGCCGCCGCAGAAACACTGTTCGAGCCCCGACTCGGATCGCCAACTTGCGGGCCGTGCGCTCAGTGGCCGGGGTGATGCGCGTCTCCAGAAGCCTGACCGTGGATTGATCTTCGCGGAAGAGCTGTTGCAATCTATCGAGACTGAACGTGGCAGTGCCCAGCTCGAGGGGCCTGACGAAAGTACCACGCCCCTGTTCAGCGACGACCATACCCTGATCAACCAGGATATTCACGGCGCGGCGCACCGTCATAGGGCTGACCCCATAGCGCCTGCAAAGCTGGGCTTCAGAAGGAAGGCGGTCCCCAGGACGGAAGACCCCGGCGGCGATCTGCCCCAGCAAGATACGCACTAACTGGGCATAGACCGGTTCGTACGAGTTGCGATCGATGGCGGCGAGCGGTTCGTCGGCCAAACGTTCACCTCAGACGTTTTTAGTTAAGTGTATAACACCCCACGCGAAATGTCAAATGTCTAGACAGGGCGGAGTTGACAACTTCCCTATATAAGTGTATAATATTAGTGGTGAAACCGTGAACCGCTAGACACGGTAGCGGGGGACCACTTGTCCAGAATTTGACTCAAGATGCCTAGAAACCCCACAGGCGCGAAGGTGACCGAGGAAATGGTGCTGCATCGAGTGCCAGGGGCTGACTGCCTCACACGGCCCCCTGGCTTCACCATCGTCACCGTGGCCCCGTCCCCTCGTCTGGCGATCCCCGATCATACCTTGGACTGCATGGAAACCAACGGGGAAACATGAGGATTATCGGCGAGAAGATCAACGGTACGCGCCAGAGTGTAGCCCAGGCTATTGAGCAGCGTAATTCAGCCTTCATTCGAGACCTGGCCCTCAGACAGACCCAAGCCGGTGCGACCTGGCTAGACATCCATGCCGGCACACAGCCAAGCAGGGAGATAGAGGACCTGATCTGGCTCATCGAGACCATCCAGCCCGAGGTGAGAATCCCCCTCTGTCTGGATAGCGTCAATCCACAAGCCCTCGCAGCTGCTCTCGGAGTCGTCGAGCAGACGCCAATGATCAACTCGATTAGCGGAGAATCCAGGCGACTGCAGGGCATCCTGCCATTAGTGGCTAAGCACGGATGCCCCGTCATTGCACTGGCTATGGACGAGAAAGGAATCCCCGAGACCCACGAGCAGCGTATGCAGGTGGTCCGCAAGGTCATGGAGGCAACCCGCGCCAGCGGTATACCGGATGGGAACGTGTACATTGACCCCCTGGCTATGACCCTTGCCACTAACACAGACAGCGCTGTGGTCACCTTGGCTACCATGCGCGCCATCCGCCAAGAGTTCCCCGATGCACGCTTGACCGTGGGACTGAGCAACATCTCTTTCGGCCTGCCGGCTCGGTCGTACATCAATCGGGCATTCCTGACGCTGGCGTTGGCGACCGGGCTCGACTGTGCCATCCTTGACCCGCTTGATCGCGAGGTCATGGCGGCATTGGTGGCCGCACAACTGGTGTTGGGACACGACCGCCATTGCCTGAACTACACCCGTGCCTATCGCGCTGGTTTGTTCAACGGAGCCGGTGAAGAGGCCGGTCATGAACGCATACAGTTTCGTGCGACCGAAAGAGACTCATAGATGGAGGAACAATCTCAAGACACAGCACTTTGAGGAGGGCTATGGAACGATACGTTGTACAGAGCGAGAAGCATCAAATGCGAGACACTTATTGACAGGAGGATAAAATGTCCAAAAAACTTGTCAACGCCATCGCCGACATGAGGGAGGAAGAGGCCCTCAAGTTAGTCAAGCAGATGCTGGACAGCGGCTCGGAGCCGACGGCGATCCTGGATGCGGCCAGAGACGCCATGTCCATCGTCGGCCAGCGCTATGAGAAGGGCAGCTACTTTCTGCCCGAACTGATGCTGGCCGGCGAGATGCTGCGACAGATCACCGATATGGTCAAGCCTGCGCTGGCCAAGTCGCCAGAGGTCCGACGTCGTGGTAAGGTCGTCATCGGCACTGTCAAGGGAGATATCCACGACATCGGCAAGAACATCGTGAGCTTCATGCTCGACGCCAACGGCTTCGATGTCCTCGACCTGGGCGTGGACGTTCCCCCGCAAAAGTTCGTGGAAGCCATCCGAGACTTCAAGCCCCAGGTGGTGGGCCTGAGCGGGTTCCTCACCCTGGCCTTTGACACGATGAAAGAGACCGTCGAGGCGATCGCGGCTGCCGGGCTGCGCGACAGCGTCAAGATCATGATCGGCGGTGGCCAAGTCAACGAACAGATCCAGGAGTACGCCAAGGCCGACGCCTATGGGAGAGATGCCATCGCCGCTGTCTCCCTGGCCAGACAATGGATCGGTGGTAACTAAGGGCCTTAGCAGAGAGGATGGAGGTAAGGAAAATGGAAAAACAGTTGACGCCATATGAAAAGCTGGAGGCACTGTGGCAGGGGGTGCTTTCGCCGAAGGATCCGCAGGGGAATCCCCTGCAGTTCCAAAGCCCGGAGGCTGAGAAGGCGTACAAGGAAAGAATACTCAGGTTCAAAGATGCCATCGAAATGAAAAAGCCGGACAGAGTACCGGTCACGGTATTCCCCAGCATGTTTCCGTGGACCTCCGCCGGGATGACCGTTCAGGAAGCCATGTATGACTATGGCAAATGCGCTCAAGTCTTTCAGGATTTCGTGCTCAAGTTTGAGCCGGATGTGCATTGGGGCGCATACGCGCCCGGTCCCGGTAGGTTCTTCGAGATCCTCGACTACAAACTGTACTCCTGGCCGGGCCACGGGGTTGCGCCTGAACATAGTTACCAGTGCAACGAGGGCGAGTATATGAAGGCAGAAGAGTACGACGCCTTGATCCAGGATCCGTCGGGCTTCTTCATCAACGTCTATCTGCCACGTGTGTTCGGCGCCCTGGGGGGCTTTCAGATGCTTCCGTTCTTCCCCGGTATCCTTGAAATGTACGGCGTGGCCCTCAACTTCATCCCCTTCGGGTTGCCCCCTGTCCAGGGCACTTTCCAAGCGCTCTTCGAGGCCGGTGCTGAGGCGCTGAAATGGATAGGGCCCGTTGGCAGTGCCGATGGAGCGTTAGCCGCGCTCGGATTCCCGAACATCCTCGGTGGATTCACCAAGGCACCGTTCGATGTGATCGGCGACACCCTCCGCGGGACCAAGGGCATCATGCTGGACATGTACCGGCAACCCGACAAACTTATCAAGGCCATGGAAGCCTTGACACCGCTCATGATCAAGATGGGGGTGGGTTCTGCGCAAGCAACCGGCAAGCCGCTCATATTCGTCCCTCTGCACAAAGGCGCCGATGGCTTCCTCTCCGACGAGCAGTTCAAGAAATTCTTCTGGCCCACCCTTAGGGAGGTCATCCTGGGCTTGATCGAGGGAGGGTGTGTACCACTTCCTGCGGCCGAGGGATTCTGGAACACACGGCTGAAAGTCATCCAGGACGTCCCCAAGGGCAAAACCCTGTGGATGATTGACCAGTCGGATATGGCCGAGGCCAAGAAGACCCTAGGCAAGAATGCCTGTCTCCTCGGTAACGTATCTTCCGCCATACTGAACCTGGGCACGCCCCAAGACGTGAAAGACTATGTCAAGAATCTCATACAGACGGTCGGCAAAGATGGCGGCCTTATCATAGCCAATGGGGCGTTCTTTGATGAGGCCAAACCAGAAAACGTCAAGGCGATGGTTGAGGCTGCGAAGGAATACGGCACATACAAGTGAACCTCCCCAAAGGCCAATCGGCCTAGCATAGTTTCCGGGCAACTATTCAGCAGGCGGTTGAAACCGTGCCTGAGGGGGCGCTTCGCGCCGGGCGACCGCCTACGCGGTCGCCGCGGCAGCGTCCACGCAGGTGGACGCCCGGCTGCAAGCCCATGAGAGGCGATTTCAATCGCTGAAGGGCTGAATAGTCACGTTTCCGGTACAAAACACGGCGGATGCCCCGATTTATCGGGGGCTTCCCGGCTGAAGCCGGGCCTCCAGGCCAGTTTTGTACCGAGAACTAGCATAAGAGGCCGGGCACCAGCATCCGGACGACCTCTTCTCATTCGTTTCGGACGCAAAACGGTGTATAATAGGGAAGGGGGTGATAGGATCGGTTGCGTTCTCAATTGGGCGAGAAGTCAGGTACAGTCGCACACCGAGCACGCATTGCTGCCCACAGTCTGAGACAAAAGGAGGAAAAATCATGGGTACCAGAGGTCTGACCCGCCGCGAATTCCTTCGCGGCGCGGCACTGACAGGCGTTGGGTTAGTCGCAGCAGGCTGCGCTCCATCGCCAACGCCGCCCCCAACGCCTACCAAGGACAAGATCATCGTCGGCATGTCGAGGCCCCTCTCAGGCCCACTGGCTGTGGTCGGGGACTCGGCATTCAGGCCGATCTATGAGACGTGGGTCCCTGAGGTCAATGCCGATGGCGGGATATACGTCGAGGAGTACGGCAAAAAGCTGCCCATAGAACTCAAGGTATATGACGACACCAGTGATGTGGGCACGATGACCAGGCTGACCGAGAAGCTAATCGTCGAGGACAAGGTTGATTTTCTCTGGCCTGCCTGCGGCACCTCCTTCATTTTCGCCCAGGCCCCCATAGCCAACAAGTATGGATACGTGCTGGTGACAGCCGAGGGTGGCGCTACCACGATCCGGGACATGCTTCCGAGTCTGCCCTACGTGTTCGTAACCCTGAGCTTCTCCGACTGGTACCAGTTGCCGGTCCTAGCCGACCTACTTGCCAAGAAGGGTGCCAAGACGGCCTTCATCGTCTACATTGCCGACCTCCACGGCATCGAGTATTCCGGTGTGGCGGGCATCGAATTCCCGGCCAAGGGTATTGATATCATCGGTATCAAGAGCGTACCGCCCGACATCCGGGATCTGTCGCCCGTGATCCGGGAAGCCAAGGCATCTGAGGCCGATGTCTTTTGCTGCTTCGCCTACCCTGATCAGATCATGCCCGCCACTGGTACGTCAATAGAGCTCGACTTCAATCCCAAGGCGTGGATAGGCGGCCCCGGGGTCAACTTTGGGTTCTACCAAACCACGTTTGGCCCGGCGGCGGAGGGCGTGATCGGTTTCACTTCCTTCAGCCCCAAGCAGTCCGCTGCCGCCCAGACACTGGCCGATAAACTCTACGCAGGCAAACCCAAAGAGATCCAGGACCCGTGGGGGCACCCGCTCTACTGGGCCGGCCTGGAGGTCTGGAAACAGGCTATCGAGAAGGCCGGGACCCTCGACCAGGATAAGATAAGAGACATCATTGCTACGGAACACTTTAACACGGTACTCGGAGATACCTGGTTCGAGAAGGGGCTCTTGTCCAAGGACTGCCACACCGGCGAGATTGGCCAGTGGATAAACGGGGATTATGAAGTCATCGGCCCCGAGAATTGGGCTACCGCAGAGATGGTATATCCTAAGCCGAAGTGGCCGACTGGATAGCGCAGACGCGTTCATCAACAACGAGAGAGGAACAGGGCAGGCTGTCTAGAGGCACGGCGACATAACCTGTACCGGTGAGTTAGCGCGTGCTGCCTAGGCAGCCTGCACCTTCGATTGCCGTAACTGGGGAGCGATCATGACGAGTACAACCATCCCGGCGATAGTGATTACTGGTCTGGCGCTGGGCGGCCTCTATGCCCTGATTGCCATGGGGCTCAGCCTGCAGTACGGCGTTGCCCGCGTGCTCAATTTCTCGCACGGCGAGTTCATCATGCTCGGGGCTCTGACCACCTGGACACTGCGCACAGTGCTCAACATCAACCCACTGTTATCTCTCGCCGTGTGTGGGCCTGTAGCCTTTATCTTGGGGGTCATCATTCACAGAGTACTGTTCAGACGCCTTTTGGCCTCGTCGCCGTCGCCGGGTGTTTTTGAAAGCAGCTCCATGCTGGCTTCCTTTGGCCTCATGTTCATTATTCAGAACATAGCCTTGATAGCGTGGGGGCCGGAAATCAGGGGGTACTCCTACTTGGCTATTCCGGTCAATTTGGCGGGAACACTCTTTGGCGCCAATCGCCTCGTGACCCTCGGAGTGGCTGTCGTCATAGGTGCGGCTTTCTATCTCTTCTTGAGCCTCACTCGCACAGGCAAAGCCATCAGAGCCGCAGCCCAAGACCCAGCCGCCGCTGGACTGATGGGGGTCAACATTAACAATGTGCTGGCTTTGTGCTTTGGCTTGGGCGCTGCCATGGCTGGCGTGGCCGGTATGCTGATCAGCATGTGCTACCCTGTTCATGCAGTGATGGGACGCGAGTATACCATCATCGCCATTATCGTAGTAGTCCTGGGTGGATTGGGCAGCATCCCCGGCAGTTTCATCGGCGGCTTCATACTGGGCCTCATCGGCAGCATTGTCACCTCTTTCGAGCCGGGACTGGCGTTGGTTGCCTACTATGCCATATTCGTAATTCTGCTGCTGATGAAGCCGACAGGCATCATGGGGAAATAGCGAGATGAATATCGCCAGAGTTAACTCGAAAAAGGTATGGGCGCCAGGGGTGCATCTCGTTATCCTGGTTCTGCTAGCCACTTTGCCGTTCTACGCCCCAGCCTACACCGTCATATTATTCAGTAGCATCTTGATGTACATCGTCCTGACCATGAGTTGGGTCCTGTTCTCCGGCCCCACCGGCTACGTCTCGCTGGCACCAGCGGCCTTCTTTGGGGTAGGCATATATACTTCGGCCATACTGGGGCGGGAATTGCCGTTGCCGATCGTCATCCTCGTCAGTGGCCTGGCCAGTTTCTGTCTCGCCCTTCTCGTCGGCGCTCTGACTCTTAGGCTGAGAGGCGTCTATTTCACTATCTTCACCTTTGGACTCGTCGAACTCATCAAGTACCTCCTGCTGTGGTATGAGATCGAGTTTACAGGCACACGCGGACGATTCGTTATCGTCGTAGATAATAACACGATCTATCACGTGATGCTTGTTATCCTGGTGGCGTTACTGCTGACTGCCTACCTGATCAGGCGCTCCAGGTTTGGGTTAGCCTTGCAAAGCATCGGAGAATGTGAAGAAGCTGCAGCCCACACGGGGGTCAACGTCAACAGGCTGAAAACCGTCACTTTTGCCATCAGCGCCGTTTTCATAGGCGCGGCGGGGGCGATCATGGCGACACGGTGGACATACATTGACCCGTATATTGCCTTCAATCCGCTGTTCTCCTTTATGCCTGTGCTGATGGCCATTTTCGGCGGCACGAGGCGATTTTACGGCCCCATTCTGGGTGCAGCCGTCTTCGCCTACCTGGAAGAAACCCTGATCACAAGGTTCCCCTATTACTACATGCTCATCTTTGGCACCGTATTGGTGGTGACCATCCTATACCTGCCCGACGGGCTCGTCGGGTTGATACAGAAAGTGCAGAGAAGAGTCTCGGGAGGCCAACATGCCAATACTTGAGGGAAAAGGGGTCACCAAGCACTTTGGCGGGTTGGCCGCAGTCTCCAATGTGGACTTTTGCCTGGAACAAGGCGAAGTCGTTGGCCTGATCGGTCCCAACGGCGCCGGCAAGACCACGCTATTCAACCTGATTTCGGGGGCGCTTGCACCTAGATCAGGGGTCGTACAATTCAAGGCTGAGAACATCACCGGCCTGAAGCCGCATCAGATCTGTCGAAGAGGAGTGGCACGAACGTTCCAGTCGGTCAAGGTCTTTGCCAACATGTCGGTACTCGAGAACGTACTGTTGGGGGCGATGTTCGGGAAACCGAACGGCATGGCGACGGCCGAGGCCCTAAGGGAAGCCACCGAGTTGTTGGATTTCGTAGGGTTGTCAGCAATGAAGGCAACCCCGGCCAAAGACTTGACTCTGGCTAACCAGAAGCGATTGGAGGTAGCCAGGGCACTAGCCACCAAGCCGGAACTCTTGTTGCTGGACGAGCTGATGGCAGGGCTGAATCACACCGAGGTGGCCCAGGCCATGGAACTGGTGACCGGGATTCACGACAAGGGGATTACTATTTTCATGATCGAGCACGTTATGAAAGCGATCATGAGCGTATGTGACCGCATCATGGTACTCCATCACGGCGAAAAGATCGCCGAGGGGACACCCCAGGAGATCGCCACCAGCAAAACGGTCGTTGAAGTATATCTGGGAGAATAGACTCGTGCTGGAAATATGTGATCTGAACGCCCTTTATGGCAAGGTTCACGCATTGTGGGACGTCTGTCTGCAAGTCAACGAAAAGGAAATCGTTGCTCTGGTCGGCTCGAACGGAGCCGGCAAGACAACACTGCTGAATACTGTCACCGGCTTGCTGCGTCCGGCCTCAGGCAGTGTGACGTTCCGTGGTCAGCGGATAGACGGCCTGCCTCCTCATGCTATTGCGGAACTGGGCATTTGTCTCGTGCCCGAAGGCGGAAGGGTTTTCCCCGAGATGACGGTGCGTGAGAATCTGGAGATGGGCGCATACCCATACCATGCCTGGAAGCAGAAAAGGAAAACGCTTGAGCAGGTTTATCAGATTTTTCCTGGACTGCGGGAAAGGGAAAGACAGTTAGCCAGAACGTTGAGCGGCGGTGAACACCAGATGCTAGCCATCGGTCGAGCCCTGATGTCAAAGCCAAGACTATGCCTGTTTGACGAGCCCTCGTACGGTCTGGCCCCGCTCTTGGTGGGAGAGATCTTCCGCGTCATACAGGGGCTCCGCGATCAGGGGATGACCATCTTGCTGGTCGAGCAGAACGTTCGCCGCGCCCTGGAGATCGCTGACCGGGCGTACGTGCTGGAGAACGGCCGGATATGCATGGAAGGGCCGTGCGCCGAGATGCTCGAGAGCGATCACGTGCGGAGAGCCTATCTAGGGTTGTAGCCAAGAGTCCGGGAGGGAAAAATGGAGATCAAGGCCGCAGTTGTTTCGGAAACGTCGGGTGATTTCAAGATCGAACAACTGGAATTGAGCGAGCCGAGGGACGACGAGGTGCTGGTCCGCGTTGTGGCCTCGGGCATCTGCCATACCGACTTGGGCGCCCGGGATGGACATCTCCCAATCCCACCCCCGCCGAGTGTCTTTGGGCACGAAGGGGTCGGCGTCGTCGAGAAGGTAGGAGCGCGAGTGACCAAGGTCAAACCAGGCGACCATGTGGTCATGACCTGGGACTACTGCGGCACGTGCCCGCCATGCAAGGCCGGTAAGGCCCTCTATTGCCTGAATTTCTTCCTACACAATTTCCACGGCGCCCGTCCCGATGGCAGCACGACCCTGCGTCAAGGCGACCAGGTCGTTCACGGCTCCTTCTTCTGCCAGTCCTCTTTTGCCAATTTCGCGCTGGCGAGCGAGCGGAACGTGGTCAAGGTGCCGGGCGACGTGCCACTAGAGGTTCTGGCGCCCATGGGCTGCGGCGTGATGACGGGCGCAGGAGCCGTCATCCATGCGCTTCAAGCCCGGCCCGGGGACTCTGTCGCGGTCTTTGGTGCCGGCACAGTCGGGATGAGCGCCATCCTCGCTGCCGTGGTATGTGGCTGCACGACCATCATCGCCGTGGACGTCCATCCAGAGCGTCTGGACCTGGCCAAGTCACTGGGTGCCACCCACACGGTTAATGCTGCCGAGGCTAACCCTGTCGAAGCGATCAGAGAGATCACCAACGGCGGAGCCAAGTTCAGCCTGGAGTGCGTAGGTAACCCCAAAGTGTTGCGGCAGGCGGTAGATTCCCTGCCCCGCCTGGGGGTGTGTGGACTGATTGGGGTCGTGCCGCCGGGCACGGAGGTCGCCCTGGATATGGACTTGCTGATGAATGGTCGGACCGTCCGGGGAATCCTTGGTGGCGATGCCATCCCCGACCTCTTCATTCCCCAACTGGTCGAACTGCATCGTCAGGGCCGTTTCCCCTTTGAGCGGCTGATCACGTTCTACCCATTCGAGGAGGTCAATCGGGCGGCAAAGGACATGGAAGCGGGGCGCGTGATCAAGCCGGTACTGCGAATGTAGCACCAGACGAATCTCCTGGCAGGAGGCCGACATGAAACTCATCAGAGTGAACATGAGCGACAAAACCGTTCGGGTTGAGGATGTACCGCCGGAGTACGCAGGCCTCGGCGGTAGAGGTCTCACGTCCATCATGATCAACGCCGAAGTGCCGCCGAAATGCGATCCCCTGGGGCCGGAGAACAAACTCATCTTTGCCCCGGGCCTTTTGAGCGGCACGACTCTGCCGAACACCAGCCGCGTGTCCGTAGGGGCGAAAAGCCCCCTGACCGGGGGAATCAAGGAGAGCAATGCCGGAGGCACTATGGGGGCGGCTTTGGGCCGCTTGGGCATCACGGCAATCGTCGTCGAGGGGCAAGCGTCAGAAGGTGAACTCTACTTTCTCAGGATTGATGAGAAAGGAGACGCCAGGCTCCTTCCAGCCCAGGAATACACCGGCCTGCGGACGTATCCGCTTGTGGAAAAGATCCTTGAGGTCTACGGAGAGAAAACCGCGGTGCTCTGCATCGGGCCGGCCGGCGAACAAAGGCTGGCTGTGGCTTCCATACAGTCCTCCGATGTGGATGGTCACCCGTGCCGCGCTGCTGGCCGTGGAGGGCTAGGGGCCGTGATGGGTGCGAAGGGACTCAAGGCCCTGATCGTGGACCAGCGCGGGAAGAGTCCCGACCCCATCGCCAACCCAGAAGCCTTCAGGGAAGCCGTCAAGGCCGTTGTCCAGATTGTGAAGGCAGACCATATGAATGCCGTGGTGATGCCCCAGTTCGGCACCGCCGGCTTGGTGGCCCCCGTCAACTCCATGGGCGCCTTTCCCAGTTACAACGCGCGCAAGGGCGTACTGGATGGCTGGGAAGAGATCTGCGGGGAGAGGATGGCCGAGATCATCAAGGAGCGGGGCGGGAATCCGACCCACAGAGGCTGCGACCAGTGTATCATCCATTGCTCGAACGTCTATGTGGACAAGGACGGGAAGTACCTCACCAGTTCTCTCGAGTACGAGACCATCTGGGCGATGGGTGGTATGACCGGCATCGCAGACCTCGACGCGATTGCACGGCTCGACAATCTGTGCGATAACATTGGAGTTGACACCATGAGCACAGGAGTAGCCATCGCCGTAGCGATGGATGCCGGGTACAAACCGTTTGGGGATACCGAGGCCGCAATCGAGATGGTCGAAGAGATCGGCAAGGGCACAGAGTTCGGCAAGTTGCTGGGCAGCGGGCCTACGGCAGTCGGCAAACATTTCAACCATGCACGGGTACCCGTGGTCAAGGGCCAGAGCATCGCCGCCTATGACCCGCGGGCCATGCTGGGCCATGGCGTGACGTTCGCCACCTCACCGATGGGGGCGGACCACACGGCGGGGAACCTGGTCGGGGCCTATCTGGAAGGGGTGCTCGACCCGTTGGACCCGAAAGGGCAGGTGGAGACCTCCAGGTTTCTTCAAATCGCCATGGCCGCTTTCGACACCATGGGGCAGTGCTTCATGGCGAACGTAGCCCTGTTGAGTCCCGACAGCCTCGCAGCGTTCAGCAAGGTGATAGAGGCCAAACTGGGCACGCCGCTTGCTCCAGATTATTTCCCTCACACACTAGGCATCCGGGTGCTGAAAGCGGAGCGAGAGTTCAACCGCAAGGCCGGGTTCACAAAGGAGGCCGACCGGCTGCCTCGCTTCTTCTACGAAGAGCCCCTGCCCCCTCACCACACGGTCTTTGTCATCAGCGACGAGCAGATTGACAGCGTCTTGGATTTCTAGCGGAAACCCGGGATGAAGGTGCAGGTCAGACTGTACGGGACTTTGAGCCAACGGTTCCCCAATTATCAACTTTCACAGGGTATTGAGGTTGAGATTCCGGACGGGGCAACGGCCAAGGACCTGCTCGCCCTTCTGGAAATCCCCGAATCCCAGCGGGCGGTCGTCGTTGTGGAAGGCCGGGTCCTGAAGGCAGATGATGAACTGCCGGGCAGAGTTCCCGTCAGCGTTTTGCAGGCCATCGGAGGCGGATAGGGCATCAGGAACCGAGGAGGTGAAAGATGGCGGACTATGAGGCACTAAGGGCAAGGGTGCAGGAACTGGCAGCGAGAGCCTGGGATGTACCGGCTCTCGAAGCCAGAATCAGAGAACTGACTACGCAGGGCATCCCCAAGAAGAAACTCGACCCGAAGGAGGTGCTGGCCCACAAGGAACAGATCCTCGATCGAGACAAGAGGCGGGCCGAGGAATACAACTTCTTCGCCCGCAATTGTGCCAAGGGGACGGCCCTGGCGCTGTTGGAGGAGTTCGGCCTGGGTAGCCTCGAAATCATCCAGGCGCTCTCCCCGTTCCCTGGGTTCGGTGGGACCGGTTGGATGTGCGGAGGCGTGACCGGCGGGCTGATCGCCCTGGGCCTCTATTTTGGCAGCATGGATGTGACGAATTACGAGGCGACCGGGACGACGATCCAGGCTGCCCGGAAGTTTATGCCTCGTTTCCAGGCAACGGCAGGCTCGGTTCTGTGCCCTGAGTTACAGGAGAAAGTGATATTCGGCCGTTATATGGACCCCGCAGCCAGTCCGGAGAACATGGCAGCCTTCGCGGAGGCACAGGGCTTTGAGAAGTGCAGCCTTTTGCCGGGCATTGGGGCCAGGATTGCTGCCGAGATTATCATCGAAAGCATGCAATGAACGGAACCAGCGAACCTCGCCGCTCCGAGAATTGCCCCACCGCCTACGGTGGGGCTTCTTTGCGGCCAATTCCAGGCGAAAGGTCCTGACTCTAGCCTGGTTCACGGTACAAAACACGGCGGACGCCCCGATTTATCGGGGGCTTCCCGGCTAAAGCCGGGCCTCCAGGACGGTTTTGTACCGAGAACTAGTTTGACAATGTTAGATTTCCACGCGCCCGCTGGCCTCGCCGGGGGCTAAAGCCCCCGGCACAAAGCCGAAGGGCGCTGAAGCGCCCTCCACGCCGTCGCGTCGCTTCTTCAGCCCGCTTCAGCGGGCTTGGGCTTTGAGCCCGGCGCTTGAGCGCCGGGCGGACCGACGGGCAACACAGACACGCTCGAATCTAACATCGTCGAGCTAGTCTACGTGCGATAAGGCAAGAATGCGAGAACACGTCGTGCAATTGCCGACGTACAACCCAATCAACCGCAAGGAACATGGCAGATAGACCCCTCACCAAACGGCAAGAACAGGCACTGGAGACCAAGAACAGGATCTATAACGCCGCGATCGGTCTGATGGACCGGAAAGGTTTCGAGAACATCACCGTTGCCGACATCAGCAAAGAGGCGGGCGTCTCTGTGGGGGCTTTTTATCACTATTTCAGTTCGAAGGACGACATCCTCGCAGAGATATTTCGGCGGGCTGACGAATACTTCTCCACAAAGGTCGTTCCCGGGCTAGAGAAGAAAACCGCCCCCGAGCAGATCGTCGAGTACTTTGATCACTACGCCAGATTCAACATGACCAGCGGCGTGGAACTGACGCAGCAGATCTTTAGTCCCAAGATCAAGTTCTTTATCAAGGAAGGGCGCCCCATGCTGACCATGCTACACGACCTGGTCCGTAGAGGCCAGGAAAAAGGGGAAATTCGGACGGACATAAGCCCGGAGGAGATCGTCAGGTTTCTGTTCGTCGTGGCACGGGGCGTCGTGTTCGAATGGAGTCTATACGATGGTCACTACGACCTCGAGGCGACGATGCACCAATACATCGAGCGCCTCATCTCAACCATCAGACCTTGAGGATTGGCGAGGGCTTGCGTTGCTGTAAGCCCTCGCTTGATTGGAGGAAGCATGAGACTAGACGGGAAAGCAGCACTCATTACCGGAGCAGGCACCGGCATCGGCGCTGCAATCGCCGAGCGGTTCGTCGCCGATGGAGCGAGGATATGTATAACCGGCCGCCGCCAGGAAATGCTCGACGAGGTGGCCCGGTCGCTGCCGGCGGGGATGGTAGTGACATGCGCCGGAGATGTCACCAGGCTCCAAGACGCCAGGCGAATGGTCGAGACGGCACTTGGATTCGCCGGCAAACTCGATGTGCTGGTGAACAACGCCGCCATAGACCCGGGCGGGAAGACCGTCGTTGACATAGACCCAGAACTCTGGCACAAGGTTCTCGAAACCAACCTCACCGGCCCCATGTATCTCATGAAGGCATCCATACCGCACATGGTTGAGGGAGGTGGCGGTTCTATCATCAATATTGCTTCCCTGGGAGGTCTGCGCTGCCTCCCTGGCATGCCGGCCTACTGCGCATCGAAAGCCGGGCTCATCATGCTCACCCAACAAGTCGCCCTGGATTTCGGGCCGGCTAACATCCGCTGCAATGCGGTCTGCCCGGGTGGTACGAGGACGGCGATGTTGGAAAAGTCGCTCAGTCCCCTTGCAGAAGCGCTTGGGACAGATCTCGAGGGCGTTTTTGCACGCATATCCGCAATGGTCCCGTTGAGGCGGACGGCAGATCCCCATGAGATTGCCGGCATTTGCAGTTACCTGGCCAGTGATGACTCCACGTTCATGACAGGAGCCGTTCTCCTCATTGATGGAGGAGCGGCGATTGTGGATGTTGCCGGAGCCGCGCTGACCAATGTCGGTGTAAAGTGGGGCGTGTAAGAAGAGATCATCATTCAGGAGAGGTGCATCATGCCGCAACGAGAGGGCAGCACAAACTACAGGTATGAGGACTATGCCTCGGAGGTGGCAGTCAACCGCCTTCCTCAAACGACCGCGCTAGTGAATCAGACGCTCATGATCACGCTCGACTCAGGAGCCACCTTCGCGCTCGAGTTCGTAGAGCGCAACAAGGTCGTCTGGCAAAGCGACAACGCACACGGCACAGACTGGTGTGAGATAGTGGAAGTGGCACCGCACACCTATTTCATTGATATGACTTTTGCCCATCTGCCCCGTCAATCGCAGACGTTCATCGTAAATGTGCAGACACGGCAAGTGCTCGGGATCCGCACGATCATGCGCGAAGGCGACGTCGGCAAAGAACCCCGGGCGGTCCACGAGTTCTCGCCCGGTGTACTGGGTGATCCGACCGTCCCGCCCGTGGGACGCAAGCCGGCGCCCACGCGCGACCTAATCGGCTTGCGTGGGCTTTACGACTACGGCCCCACGCAGTGTTTCGAGCATATCTACCTGAACTCCGAGCGCTATGCCTGGCACTGCATCATCGGCCCGCTGCGTGGTCAAGCGGATGTGGACCTTGCTACTATCTACAAGTTCGACGACAACCAGTATGTCTTTGCCTTCCGCGAATTCGGCCTGCCCGTCTCCACCGTGTTTTTCTACAACTGGGATCAGATGAGAAGCACGGGCAAGTTCTTTGCGATTGGTTCTGACGGAACCATTGCGAATACGCCGGCCGGCGCTCTCATCAGAAAACTCTCTGTGGCCTTCTACCCGCCAGACATGCAGCCAATATAGGCTTGACGGTTACTACCGGCTCCTGCAAGGGCACGCAGCCCCCGGTTGACATCGGGCCTCCTGACAAGGGACGCAGCAAGGGCTTTCCAGCCCGTGTGTCGGCAATCCGTACAAATCGCCTGGCTCCTTGGTCTGATTCCAGAGACTCAATCCTCCAACGTCTCGTAATATGCATCCCCCAGGTCGTTCGGGTTCAAGGCTTCCCTGACCTTGTGCTGGTAGCGGAACATGGATGGCTGCGGAGCGGATAGGTGAATCCTGTCGCGCTCCTCTTTGGGCGTCGTCCTGCCATCGGGTCCGCGGGCCGCGGCGTTCCAGTTCTCCATGCCCACGCCCCAGCCCTTTTTCAGCCCAAACTCGGTACAGGCGCTGAAGAATTCGAGCGTGCCCTCGACCGATTCCTTGTCATACGGATCGAAGTGAGTAAAGTTCTCCAGATCGCCGGTGCCCCCTCCCCCCTGGCCGCCGATCGGCCCCATCGTGCAATCACCGCCGCCCTGGACGATGGCCCCGCGCTTTTCCCATTCCTTCTTGAACTCGCCCGCTTCCTCGACGTGGGACGTCCCAAAGTCAACGGGGCCAAGCAGGCCGAAACAACCGTCATAGCCCCCGCCATACACCAGGTTCAGGTTCTTGTGCCCCAGCCGGATCAGGTAGAGCAGTACCCAATCGTGTATCTCCGGCGCGTTCATCGCCTCCACCTTCCAGCCGCCGGTGCGGGCCAGGATTTCGTCGAGCGCCCGTTCCTGCCACGCCATGTCCCGCGGCGTCATGCCGACCAGCACGATCTGAAAGTCGCGCTTCGATTCCTCTGTCACCCGTTGCACCTCCGGGTCTTCCAGCAGCTTCTCCAGGTCGCCCAACGTCTTGGTGGGGTCGGTGAGGATTTTGACCATAGCGTACTTTAGATCGCGGCCGAACATGTTGAACTGCCGGTGGGCCAGATAGCCGATGCCGGCGTCCCAAATCATGTGCGCCGCGTCGGCCCACGCCTTCCACGAGGGGAAAGCCAAGGTGTAAGCCTTGAAGGTCTCCGGGAGCGAGACTCGATAGGCCGGGATGATCCCTTCCACCGGCAGGCTCGCCGGGCCGGGCCAGGCGAAGAGCTTGATCGCACATTTCGTGAACACGCCCATCGAGCCCTTGGCGCCGAGAAAGCCCCGGAACACGCCCTTCATGCTCGGCCCTGGCCCCTCGCCACAGAACCAGCCGCAGCCGGAGCCCAGCGACCCCGTGCGCATGATTTCGCCTGTGGGCATGACCCATTCGACGCCCAGCAGGTTCTCGTAATACCAACCGCCGTACAGGTTGCTCGGCCCAGAGCCGAAGTACGAAGTGGCGCTGGCCAACGGCGAGCAACTGCACCCGGAGCCGGGAATGTGCGTGTTCAGGCCCACTTTCATGGCCTCGGCCTGCAACGTCGCCCCGATAACGCCCGGCTCGATCACGGCGAACATATTCTTCTCGTCTATCTCCAGGATGCGGTCCATCCGCCGCATGTCCAACTGGATGACGCCATCTTCCGAAGGGTAGCCCTGCGCCGACCAGAAGGTGCTGGACGCCTTGAACTTGATCTTGTACTTGTTGCACAGTTTGACGATGGCCTGCACCTCCTCGACGCTCCCCGGCAGCAGCACCGCCGCCCCACGCGGCGTGAAGGTGTCGTAGAAGGGGCCGAGGTGAATAGCCGTGTGCGCCAGCGAGTAGCGGTACGAATCGAGCACCGCCGGATCGTCGGAGATGTTTTGGGGGCCGACGATGTCTTCCAGGGCCTTGTACACATTCTGTGGCAGCGTCATTTGTCCTCCCTCCTACATCGCCTTCTGCACCAGATCCACGATGTCGTAGACTTGCATCCCATCGCCCGACGCTCGAACGGCGTCCAGGAAATTCCGCTCGCACCACGGGCAGGCGCTGACCAGCGCCTCGGCGCCGGCGGCTTTGGCTTCCGCGATGCGTTCCGCGGCGGTCCAGGCGGAGAATTCGGGATAGGCCTCACGCACGCCTCCCCCGGCCCCGCAGCACCAACTGTACTCGCGGATGCGCTCCATCTCCACCAGCTCGACGCCGGGGATGGCGCGGAGAATCTGCCTGGGCGGATCGTAGACGCCCCAGGCGCCGTTGTAGCGCGGCCTCCGCGGCTCGTAGACGATGATCTGCCCCTTGATTTTCTTCTCGACCCCGTCCCACGGCACGTATGGCTCCCCCTGCCGGCCCAGGTGACAGGGGTCGTGGTAGGTGACGGTCAGCGGAACGGGGGAGCGGAACACTATCTTGCCCTCTGCGATCAGCCGCGCGATGTACTCGACCGTGTGCAGCACCTCGACCTGGGCGCCCAGTTTGGGGTAGAGCCGTTTGAAAGCATGGTAGCCGTCGGCGCACGAGGTGACTACCGTCTTGACGCCGGCCTGCTCCCAGGCCCGGATGTTCGCCTGGGCGAAGCGGGTGAACTCGTCGCGGTAGCCCATCGCGTACACCCGGCCACCGCAGCACAACTCACGCTCTCCCATGATGCCGACGGCGACGCCGGCATTCCGCAACAGCCGCACCGCGGCCTGGGCGGTGACTTGCAGTTCCGGGTCGTAACTGAAGCGACAGCCGGCGTGAAAGAGCACCTCGGCCTTGTCCGAGGGCAGATGCGGAACGTCCAGCCCGTCGGCCCACGCGCCCCGTTTGGCCCTGGGCTGCGCCATCGTGTTCTGCTCTCGGTTCAGGCTCTCGACAACCGCCCGGTGCGCATCCAGCCCTTGCCCATCCTCCACCAGCCTGAACTTGAGTTCGCGCACCATCTCCAGCGGCTCCAGGTTGTAGCGGCAGACCTTGCAACTTACATCGCACGAGCCGCAGGTCAGACAGGTGAAAGCGATGCGCTGCACCGTCTCGGTATACCCGCTCTGCCCCCGGATGAGCGACCGGGCCACCGCATACCGGCCGCGCGCCGAGTAGCTGTTGAAATTGTGATAGGCGATGCTGGGGCAGTTCTTGGCAAAACGCCAGCTCTTCATCTGATCGAACGGAATCCACTTGCAGTAGGAGCACTGACTGCAGCGATCCATTTCCGCTGCGAAATCTTCCAACGCCATTCTATCGTCTCCTTCAGATTACCACGAAGGACACAAAGTCAAACTCAGTAGATCAAATTTCTGTGGCGACTTTAGTCGTCAAGAAACCGCTAAAGCGGTGACTACGAGCCGGAATTTGGATCTACTGCGACTCCTTTGTGTACTTTGTGTCCTTAGGGTCTCTCAAAAGCATAGCTTCCCCGGATTCATCACGTTGTTGGGATCGAATATCCCCTTGATCTTGCGCGTCACGATCGCCGTCTGCGCGTCGGCGTTATAGACCATCGGTGCCCAGATCCCATAGGGCCGCGAGAAGAACGCTTTCTGGTTGAACAGCCGGAGGCTGGCGTCGCGGAACAACGCCTGGGTTCGGCTCATCTCCGCTTCGTTCCCCCGGTCGAACGGGAGGATGAACTCGCAGTGGCAGCCGACGCCCTGATGCACCGGCTGGATGTAGACGCCGATATCCGGGGCCGGATAGCGGTGGTCGTTGGCGGCTGCAAACATCGTCGCGACGAAGCCGGGCGTCTTGTCGAGCGTGGTCAGGAAAAAGACCTCTTGCATCCCTCCCTTGTGGCGCAGTTTCCAGTACGGGTCTGCGGAGGGTTTCAGGATCAATTCCAGCAACTCGCCGCCGCGGCAGCCGGGGAGCGCGGGCGTCATCTTCAGCCCGAACTGCTGCGCGATGTCGCGGATGTCGTTTTCCTGCGCCTCGACCTTCTCCCGGGGGAAAATGTGGCCGCCCGTGATCCCCACGACGACGGTCCAGGCGGGAAGCGCGTCCCTCAGGGACTCGATCGCATCCGCCTTGTCGGCAAGGATGGTCGCCAGGCAGGTGCTGTTCACGATGAACAGTTCGTCGCCGAACCTGAACCTGAGCAGCCTGTACGTGAAGTCGAGCAGGTCGTCGAGCCTATCTGCCGGAACGAAGAACAGTTTGCGGAATTCGGGGAAAACCTCGCACTTGACCGATGCCCACGTCACGATCCCCATGCTGCCCTGTGCCGCCGAGACGAACTTGTAGTAATCCAGTTGGCCCGGCCCGGGGCCCTGTACGGGCACCTTTCCCTCCTGCCAATCCTCGTCCTTCTCGCCGCGGAACGTGCCGCTCCCGCTGTAGAACTTGTCACCGTTGCCCCACACGATCTCCAGGCTGCGCAGCGGTTCGAGCAAGTTCCACTGGTAGCGGGGGGACATGGGCGGCTCTCGTTCCAGGAGGGCGGCGATGACCGATTTGTTGCTGCGCGGCAGGAGCGGCATGATCATACGCAGGCCCTCTTTCTGGAGCTCAGGCTGAAGTTGGGCATACGTGACCCCCGGCTCGATCAGCGCCAGCCTGTTCCTGCGATTGATCTTCAGGATGCGCCGCATCCCGCTCAGGTCCACGATGACCGCCTCTGGCACGGTAGGCAGGGTATCACCTCGGAAGTGCGGCCCGCCCGAACTCATCGGCACAAGCGGGGTCTGCGTCTGGTTGGCCCAAAGGACAATCCTCTGCACGTCATCTACGTTCCCGGGCTTGACCATGAAGCGGGGTCTAACAGAGGCAATCAGAGCGTGATCCAGCGAGGGTGGGTCTTCTATCTCAGGGTTATCGAAGACACGGGCCTCTCCGACTATCTTCACCAACTGCGCCTTCTTTTCATCCATGTGATCCCAATCCCCTTCACAGCGACAACGCGCCACATTCTCACAGAACGCATTCACTGAACGCATTCAGTATAACCTCATTCGTTCGACTTGTCAATCGAGTCGAAGCCATTGACTGTCTCGGGAGCGGGGAGACGTAGGCACACAAAGCAAATGCCCCTCGCCATAGGGAGGGGCATTTGCTTGTCGAGCCAACCACATTGGGTTAGTATTCAGGCGGGGGTGTCGCAGCAGGCTTCTCTTTCTCGGGAATCTCGGTGACCAGCGCCTCAGTAGAGAGGATCATCGCCGCGATGGAGGCCGCATTGGAGAGCGCCCCCTTGGTCACCTTGGCCGGGTCAATGATGCCCGCATCCACCATGTCCACAAATTCGCCCTGGAGCACGTCGTAGCCGATGCGGCTGCTCTTCTTCTGCTTCTGCAGGCGTCGCACCGTATCGAGGATCACCGCGCCGTCCTCACCGGCGTTCTCGGCGATCTTGCGCATTGGCATCTCAAGCGCCATGCGCAGGATGCTGACGCCGGTCTGCTCGTCGGGGTAATCCATCTTGACCTGGTCAAGCGCCGGGATGGCGTTGATCAGCGCCACACCGCCACCGGGCACGATGCCTTCCTCAACCGCTGCGCGGGTGGCCGAAAGCGCATCCTCCACGCGATGCTTCTTCTCCTTCAGTTCAGTCTCGGTCGCCGCGCCCACGCGGATGATGGCGACGCCACCGGCCAACTTGGCCAGCCGCTCCTGCAACTTTTCCTTGTCATAGTCGGACGTGGACTTTTCGATCTCGACCTTGATCTGCTCCATGCGGCCCTTGATCTGCACCTCGTCGCCGCGCCCGCCGACGATGGTCGTTTCGTCTTTGGTGGCGATGACCTTGTCGGCGCGGCCCAGGTCTTCGATGGTGGCGCCTTCCAGTTTACGGCCCTCTTCTTCGGTGATGACATGGCCGCCGGTCAGGACGGCGATGTCCTGCAGCATGGCCTTGCGGCGGTCACCAAAGCCGGGCGCCTTGACCGCCAGGCAGTTGAGCAGACCGCGTAGTTTGTTGAGCACCAGCGTCGCCAGCGCCTCACCGTCAACGTCTTCGGCGATGACGACCAAGTTGCGCGCGCCGCGCTGCACGAGTTTCTCCAAAATCGGCACCAGGTCCTGCGCGGCAGAGATCTTTTTATCGTGGATCAAGATATACGGTTCCTCGATAACCGCTTCCATCGTTTCAGGGCTGGTGATAAAGTAGGGAGAGATGTAGCCGCGGTCGAACTGCATACCCTCCACGTACTCCGTCTCGAACTCCAGCCCCTTGCTTTCCTCGACGGTGATGACACCATCCTTGCCGACCTTGTCCATCACCTCGGCAATCAGGTCGCCGATCTCACGGTCCTGCGCCGAGATGGCGGCCACGTTGGCTATCTCTTCCTTGCTGCTCAGTTCGATGGCCTGCTCGGCCACGGCCTTGACGACGGCTTCGGTGCCGGCCAGAATACCGCGCTTGAGCAACATGGGGTTGGCGCCGGCGGCGACGTTCTTCATGCCCTCGGTGATGATAGTATGGGCCAGCAGCGTGGCAGTAGTGGTACCATCGCCGGCAATGTCGTTGGTCTTGGTTGCCGCTTCCTTCAACAATTGCGCCCCCATATTCTCGAAGGGGTTCTCCAGTTCGATTTCCTTGGCAACCGTGACGCCGTCGTGGGTGATGGTAGGGGCACCCCACTTCTTGTCGAGCGCGACATTGCGCCCTTTGGGGCCCAATGTGGTGACGACCGCGGTCGCCAGCGTATCAATCCCGCGCTTGAGGGAACGGCGGGCTTCTTCACTGAAAACGAGTTGCTTTGCTGCCATTTCTTGTGTCCTCCTTGAAATGAATTCTGGTTGCTACAGGATACCCAGGATGTCGCTTTCCTTCAGGAACAGGTACTCTTTGCCATCCTCCGTCTTAAACGTGGTGCCGGAGTACTTGGCATACACGACCGTGTCCCCGACCTTGACCTCCATGGGCATACGCTTGCCGTCCTCGTCGAGACGGCCCGGACCCACAGCCAGAACCTTACCCTGCTGGGGCTTTTCTTTGGCGGTATCGGGCAGTACCAACTGCCCGCCGGCGAAGGTTTGCTCCTCCTTCTCCAGCGGTTCAACGACTACCCGGTCGGCCAACGGTTTGATGTGAAACGCCATTTTGCCACCTCCTAGAGAATTTACAGATTTAGCACTCAACCTGTTAGAGTGCTAACACACGCGCAATCATACCACAAGTTTTGCACGATGTCAAGAGCCAGGTACATGAGAAACGCCTTCTTGTGCTTCTACCCGATCTGAGGTAGAATGCCCAAGCGCCCCTTCGGGAGGAACTGGAATGCACCAGGGCTCGTTGCCAACCGCTCGATGCCGCCGTCAACCTCACCGGCACACCGCTGCTGGGCGGTATGCGCGATAGCCCCCGCGTCAGGGCCCAGATCGAGGAGACGGCGCTGCAATTCTCCACTATCCACGAAGCACGCATCTTGGTCAACGACGTGCCGTTGGACGATCTGCTGTCCCTGCAATGACCCGCAGAGCAGGCGAGTGATAGGAGAACACGATGAAACTATCCTGTGTGAGCGCCAGTTACGTCGCCGACCTGCTCGGCTATCCCGGCCCGATTGACTGGGGGCAGGCGATGGAGGCGATCATCTCAAGCCCGCTGTTGGAGACGCTCGACGGCATGCTCGACCGGCTGGCCCCGGCGCGGCTGGATGGGATCGAATTGTGGTACCCTCACGTCTGGCCGACCAAACTGACGCCCAGGCTGGCGAGCGAGGTGCGCAAGCGCCTGGCCGCGCGCGGGATGGTCTGCTGCGCCTGCGCCGGGTCGGTGGGCGATCCCGACCAGGACCCCGACGGCTGCGCGGAACTGTTCCAGGTCGCCTGCTTGCTGGAAGCCCCGCTCATCGCCGGTCACCTGGAGCCGCGCACGATCCCGCAGTTGGGCGCGCTGTGTGCGCGCTACGGCGTGCGCGCGGCCTATGAGAACGGCAGCGATAAGAACGTCGCCGAGATCCTCTCCGCCGTCCGCGGCGGCAACGAGTGGATCGGCGTCAACCTCGACACGGGCAACCTGGCCGCGCAGGGTGGCGATCCGGTGCAGGCCGTGCGCGAGTTGGGACAGCGCATCGTGCACGTGCACTTGAAGGACGTGCCCGCTATTGGCGCCCACGATTGCGTCGCGTTGGGCAAGGGCATCGTGGACGTGGCGGGTGTAATCCGCGAACTCAAGGCCATCGGCTACGATGGCTGGCTGAGTATCGAGATCGAGACCGGCGACCGCGATCCCAGCGCCGAGATCGCGGCCAGCGCGGAGACGGTGCGCAGGCTGTGGGGGTGACGCTCCCGCCCCGTGGAGCAGGCTTCTCGGCCTGCTGCCTGCCTGCTTTCGCCGTCCTCTGCCTTCTCCTGACCGCCTGCAGCGCCGGCCCGGTCCCCGCTCCGACCGCACCTGCGCCCACGGCGACACCGGCCGTCAGGCCGACCGTCGTGCCCACCTCGCTCTCATCGCCCACCCCCACCCTGCCGCCGCCGACACCCTCTCCGCCCACCGCCACCCCAGCGCCGGTCGCCCACCTCGTCCAGGCCGGCGATACACTGCTGGGGCTGGCGCTGCAATACGGCGTGCCCATCGCGGCGATCCAACTGCAAAATGGCCTGGGCGAGTCCACCATCATCTACGTAGGGCAGACGCTCACCATCCCGCCACCTGTGGGTTGGGAGGACGCTTCGCCCTTCTGGGCGGTGTACGTGGTGAAGGCGGGTGAGACGCTGGAGACGATCGCGCAGCGGTATGGACTGGAAACGGCGACGACTCTGGCGGTCAACGGCTTGAGCGACGCCGGCTCCATCCAGACCGGTCAGCCGTTGGTGCTGCCGCTGGATGCGCCGATGGCGGCATTGGCGCCCACTGCAACGCCGCTGCCGTCCCCTGCCCCAACGCCCGTCTCAACCGCCGGGGCGACCGGCGTGCCGCCGGCGCTCGCCGCTGCCCCGCCCGCAGACGTGGCCGATTGGCCGCGTGAGGTCGTGCGGCTGATCAACGAGGAGCGCGCGGCCAACGGCCTGCCGCCGCTGGCGTACAACGAGACACTGGCGCAGGCTGCCCAGGCCCACGCCGACGACTGTGCCGCGCGCGGCTGGTGTAGCCACACCGGCTCCGATGGCGCCAACATCAAAACGCGCATTCTGCGCGCGGGCTACAGCCCCACCAACTGGGCCGAGTGCTGGGCGTGGAGCCGTTCCCCGCAACACGCAGTGGAGGCATGGATGGACGAGACGCCGCCCGACGATCCGCACCGGCGCACGCTGCTCTCCGCCTGGCTCAGCGAGGTCGGCGTGGGTGTGGCCCCGGCCAGTTGGGGCTACTACTTCATCGCCGACTTTGGACGGCCGTAGGCGTGACACTGCCCGCTGTTATGGTATAATATACGACGGAGAGATGGCAATGAGCCAATGCTGTGAATCCACATCACCGCCGATCCGCCTGACCACCAGCCGTATCACGGCAGCCAATCGCTGGGATCACTTCCTGGCGCGCTGGGGCGTCAACCGCGAGGGACATCGCATCGAGCCGAGGTTGTATGCGCTGGGCAATCCCACGCCCGCGTCGCCGGTTTTCGTCACCGCGAACTATACGCTCAGTTTCGACGCGCTGCGTTCTGCATTGGCGGGGATTGACGGTTACATCCTGGTACTGGATACGAAGGGCATCAACGTCTGGTGCGCGGCGGGCAAGGGCACCTTCGGCACGGACGAACTCGTGCGGCGCATCGAGGCGACGCGGCTGGCGGAGGTCGTCCACCACCGGCGGCTGATCCTGCCCCAGTTGGGCGCGCCGGGGGTAGCCGCGCACGAGGTCAAGAAGCGCACCGGCTTCAAGGTCGAGTACGGCCTCGTGCGCGCCGCCGACCTGCCCGAGTACCTCAGAACCGGCCAGGCCACGCCCCAGATGCGCCGGGTGCGCTTTGGCCTACGCGACCGGCTGGTGCTGATCCCGGTGGAAATCGTCTATGGCGCGTGGAAGGTGGCCTTGGCGGCGTTGGTGGTCTGTTTTATCAGCGGGTGGTTCGCCTCTGCTGCCGTTGTCACCGCTGCGCTGGCGGGCCTCGTGCTCTTTCCGCTCCTCCTGCCCTGGATTCCCACGCGCGATTTCAGCAGCAAGGGTTTTATCCTGGGCGGATTGGCCGCACTGCCCTTCGCGCTGAGTGTAGCCCTGGGTGGCACAGACGCCGCGTGGTGGCAGCGGGCGCTCAACGCGCTGACCTACCTGCTGCCCCTGCCACCCGTCACGGCCTATCTGGCGCTGAACTTTACCGGCTCGACGCCGTTCACTTCCCACAGCGGGGTACGGCGTGAGATTTTCACCTATGTCCCGGCGATGGCGTGGATGTTCGGAGCAGGCATTGTGCTGCTGATTGCCTTGATCCTGATCCGAAGACCAGGGGGATAGCGATGTTCAATTCGTATCGCGCCAATACGCTCCAATACAATCCTGACCTATGCATCGGTTGTGGGATGTGCTACACCGTCTGTCCGCACGGGGTGTTCGCGCCCAATGGGCGCGTGGCGCAGTTGGTCAACCCGGAAGCGTGCATGGAGTGCGGCGCCTGCCAGCAGAACTGCCCCACCGACGCGATCCGCGTGGATAGCGGCGTGGGCTGCGCTGCCGCGATGATCCGCGCTGCGCTGACCGGCCAGAAGGACGCCGCCTGCGGCGTGAGCGAGACGGCTTGCTGTGGACCTATGTAGCAGCCATAGTGCCCTACACAGCATTTCATAGGCGCTCAATACCGGAACTCCGACCAGGGTACGGATGGTAGCAGGACATCGGCTCTCAAAACAGGGTGTCGGGGACAATATGACAGAATATGCGAGTGGGACCCAATCTGTCGCTGTCCTAAAAGAGCAACTGCGACTGTTTGCGTTCAGTGACTCTCCCCTTCCTGCACCCACGCAGATTCTGCACATTCAGAAGGACTTGACCAAGCGTGAAAGGCTGGCAGCGTTGCTGGAGGGTGAGTTGAACTTTCATGGAGAAAACAGCGGCTATGCCTCCCACGACCTGCATGCCTTTGCTGCCAAGTTCCCACCTCAGTTACCACGGGCCTTCATCCGCGGCCTTACGTCACCCGGGGATATTGTTCTCGATCCAATGGTAGGGTCAGGCACAACGATCGTCGAGGCCCTACTCGAGGGGCGTCAAGGTCCTCACCACCGATCACCCTACCCGAACGCCCAGAAGTGATCATCGGATGCCTGAGAGAACGCGATGCAAAAAAAGCGGCCATCTTGCGCAAGTATTTTGTCGAGATGAAGCAGGTGTTAGCGGAAATGTATCGTGTGTTGCGCGACGATTCGTCTGCCATCGTCGTAGTGGGCACCTCGACTATGCGCGGGATTGATGTGCAAACACGCTACTGCCTGGCTGACATCGCAGCCGGCGAGGGGTTTGAGGTGGTAGGAGTGGTACGCCGCCTGTTGGATCGAAATAAGCGCATGATGCCAGCACGCTTCGGCAAGAAGTCAGATTCTGTGATTGAGCAACGCATGCACGAGGAGTACGTGATCGGGCTTCACAAGCATTCCCAGGGAGCACGACATGCCAACACGTGACCAAACGATTGCCGACGCCATCCGTATCTTCGAGAATGCAGTCTTTCCATCCGGTCTGAACCCGAAAACTGCATGGTTGGGCATTTATCAGACGCTCTTGTGGTACGAGCCTGTCCATTGGCTGGGCTACACCGCTCTGCCTCACATCATTGACGCCGATAAACTACGGCCAGCATCGTTAGCAAGGAAGCGCAAGTGGACCAAGCCTAACGCCTGGCAACGTCGAGCCCAGTCAGTGAGCAAGTATCTGGCTCAACAATTGGGGTGTCCAGTCCATGACTTGCCGGATAGGACAGACCTGCTGATGAAGCAGCCCGATTACGAGGGCGTGCAGCGACAAAACTCCCTGGGTATAGCCTTTATATTGGGTAAGCATATCCTTGAAAAGTTCGGGTCTGATACTATCTCGTACGGAACCGAAATCGAAGCAGTCACGGTTTTCCCCGGAATCACCTTTCCTGGTCGAAGTGGAGTGCCCCGGATTGATCTGCTCGTCAGACACAGCAATATCCCTGTAGCCATTATCTCAGCCAAATGGAGTATACGCCACGATCGACTAAGCGATATCACAAACGAATGTCCGGTCTACAAAGCCGCCTATGCTCGCATCTACCGTCAGGAACGTCACGCCAACCTGCTGTATTACGCGCTCACGAACGAGTACGATCCGGCACGCCTGAACAAGATACTGGATGACCCTTGTGTAGATAGCACAGTGCACGTCCATAAGCCAGCGGTGGTGGACATATGCCGCTTGGACAACCGGTTGACGCGCTTGATGGATCTGGCTGATCTCGTGGATGCAGCGTTTACCTGGTGATCGCTCATCTTTCTCACCTGCCTTGACATCCTGCCTGATTCGCGTATAATCACCCTCGCCACGGACCTGCAAAGGCCGTGAGCCCCAATATCATATCGCCAACTGCACCGCTTTCCGGTGCCGCTGGGATCGTGAGGCGTGGCGCGCAAGCGTCAGCGCCCGGCGACCGAGACGGCTAGAGTGAAGTGGTTCGTCCTCTGCCGACGGGGTCCCCCCGTCGTTTCGTTTGTCGGCTGTTCCGCGCCTCCCGATGCCCGGCGACTGGCGAGCCAAAGGAGGCAAAATGGAACAGGCACAAACTCAAATCCAACCTCGCCCGCTCCTGGGCAACGTCCTGCGGGTCACCACCCGCGACCTGGCCGTGGCCGGCGTCTTTGGCGCACTGGCCATCGTGCTCTCGTTCACGCCGCTGGGGCTGATCCCCGTCCCCAACATCAGCGGCTCCGCCACCAGCCTGCACCTGCCGGCCATCGTCGCCGGCATCGTCGGCGGGCCGATCGTCGGCGGGCTGGTGGGGCTGGTGCTGGCGATCGCGTCGTGGATCCGCTATAGTGGCACCTTCATCGCGGCCGCCGGCAATAATGTGCTGCTGGCCCTCTCGGCCGCCTTTCTGCCGCGTATCCTGATCGGCGTCGTCGCCTATTTCGTCTACCGTCCCCTGCGGCGCTGGCCTGCGCTCGCGGCGGGGCTGGCCGGGCTGGCCGGCACGCTGACCAACACCGTCGGCGTACTGGGGCTGCTCTACTGGCTGGGCGTGTTCCCGCTGGAGGTGCTGCTGCCCATCCTCTCGCTGAACGTTCCCATCGAGATCGTCCTGGCACTGGTCGTGACCATCCCGGCCGTCGCCGCGCTACGCGCGGTCAGCAAAGGGCAGATCGCCGGCGCACGGGAATAGACGCTATAGACGCTAGGGGCGCGGTGACCGCGCCCCTACGCATCAAACACCATGCCGTCTTTTATTGAGATTCGCGGACTGGAATACGCCTATCCGCTCGACGGCGGCGGGCAGGTCGCGGCGCTACGCGGTGTTGACCTGGAGATCGCGCGCGGCGAGTTCGTCGCCATTATCGGGCCGAACGGGTCGGGCAAGTCCACGCTTGCGCGTCACCTGAACGCGCTGCTCCTGCCCACGGCGGGCGAGGTGCGGGTGGATGGCCTGCTCACCGCCGACCCGCGCAATCTATGGGAAGTGCGTCGGCGGGTGGGAATGGTGTTCCAGAACCCGGATAACCAGATTGTCGCCTCGACCGTCGAGGAGGATGTGGCCTTCGGCCCGGAGAACGCGGCGCTGCCGTCCGCCGAGATCCGCCGCCGGGTGGACGAGGCGCTGGCGATCGTGGGCTTGAGCGATTATCGCACCCACCCGCCACAGATGCTCTCCGGCGGGCAGCGGCAACTGCTGGCCATCGCCGGGGTGCTGGCAACCAGCCCGGCATGTATCGTCTTCGACGAACCGGCCTCGATGCTCGATCCGCTCAGCCGCCGCCAGGTGTTGGCGACGATTCGGCGGCTCCATGCCAGCGGGCTGACCGTCATCCTCATCACCCAGGCGATGGACGAGGCCGCCGCCGCGCGGCGCGTGCTGGTGATGGATGCAGGCCGTGTCGTGATGGACGGCTCCCCGGCGGATGTGTTCGAGCAAGTCACCCGGCTGCGCGCATTGGGGCTCGACCTGCCCCCTGCCGTCGAGATGGCTCACAGTCTGCGCGAACGCGGTTGGCAATTGCCGCCCGGCCTGCTGACAGTGGAACAACTGGCGGCAGCGCTGCAGTAAGATTTTGGACACGGATTTCACGGATACACACAAAAAGTCAAAATCCGTGTTCACCCGTGTGAATCCGTGTCCCCAAAATGGCAAGAACGCAACGTGCTGATTCAAGTCGAGAATCTGAGCCATACTTACGCCCCCGCCACATCCCTGGCGCGGGTGGCGCTTACCGGCGTGAGCCTGGTGATCGCACCCGGCGAGCGGGTCGGGCTGGTGGGACGTGCCGGTTCCGGCAAGTCCACGTTGGTGCAGCACATCGCGGGGCTGCTCGTGCCGACCGAGGGGCAGGTGCTGCTCGACGGCGTCCCGGCCCACGAGCGGAGCGCCGCTGCCCGCGCCGCGCGACGGCGATTGGGCTTGGCCTTCCAGTACCCTGAACACCAGTTCTTCGAGCAGACGGTTGCACGCGAGGTGGCGTTTGGGCCGCGCAATCTGGGGCTGGACGAGGGCGAGATCGCCACGCGCGTGCGCTGGGCGCTGGACATGGTCGGGCTGGATACGGCAATGGAAAGCCGCTCGCCGTTCACGCTGAGCGGCGGCGAGATGCGCCGGGCAGCGTTGGCCTCCATCCTCGCCCTGCGACCGGAGGTGCTGATCCTCGACGAGCCGACCGCCGGGATGGACCCGCGCGGGCGGCGGGAACTGCTCGCCCGCGTGCGCGCCTGGCAGGCAGAGACCGGCGCGACGCTGATCCTGGTCTCGCACGACCTGGAGGAACTCGCGCGCGTGGTGGAGCGGGTGATCGTGCTCAACGGGGGCCGCGTCGCCGCCGACGGTCCCGCGCGGCAGGCGTTGAGCGACGGTGCGGCATTGACCACAGCCGGTCTGGACGCACCGCAGCCGGCGGCGCTCTTGCGCTTGCTGCGCGCATTCGGCTGGGACGTGCGTACCGACCGGATATTGCCAGAGGAGGCAGTGGAAGAGATCGTGCGCGGCCGCTGTGCGCTGGAAGCGCACGGCTGAAGCAGGTGCAAGAGCACGTCTCCAAAAGTTCTTAGGGTATGTCCCTAACCCGGACAAGCCGGAACCAAAAACCACGAAGGACACGAAGGATACACGAAGGACACT
>FWPU01002685.1_pt1 | contig 47853 bp, 49 predicted proteins | sample 2228361 | NCBI WGS metagenome assembly FWPU01 (sample SAMEA103939777, study PRJEB20133) | metagenome
CCGCCAGGCGCCGGTGCGATCGAGCTCGCGGATCAGCCGCAGCATCCGGGCGAAGGCCGCGCCGGCCTGCGCGTGGGCGGCATCGAGCTCCCGCAGCGGATCGGCGGGCGGGGGTCGCTGTATACTGCGATGTAGATGTCATCGACGAGGACCCAGGTGTACTTGACGGTCGAGCAACGGCGGCGTCTCGACGAGCTCGCGCGGGGCCGGCGCACGACCCTCGCTCACCTGATCCGGGAGGCCGTGGACCGGTACCTCCAGGAGTCGGGGCCGACCGCGGCGGCGGCTCTGGAGGCGACCTTCGGGGGGGTGCCCTCCCTCGAGGTCCCCGCCCGTGAGGAATGGGAGCGTGGCTGACCTCCTCCTCGACACGGACGTCTTCGTGGACCACCTGCGCGGGGCGCGGCGTCTCCGGCCCGGCCGACATCGGCTGCACTACTCGGTGATCACACGGTGCGAGCTGTTCGCGGGGCGCGGCACGGACGAGGAGGTGGTGCGGCTGTTGCTCGCGCCCTTCCCCGAGCTGCTCATAGACAGGGCCATCGCCGAGCGGGCGGGTCGGATCCGGCGGGAGACCGATGTGCGCACCCCCGATGCGCTGATCGCGGCGACCGCCCTGGAGCACCGGCTCACGCTCGTCACGCGGAACGTCCGGGACTTCGAGCGGGTCCCCGGACTCCGCATCGCGACCCCCGAGCGGTCCCTCCCATCTCGCTGAGCACAGAGCCTGACCCGGTCCGCTCCCTCACAGGGCGGCGCGAGCATGAGACGCGCACGCCACCGGCGTAGGATGCGCGGCAGGAGCTGGGTCGGATGGTCATCGGCGCCGGCGGCGTTGCCCGCGCCCCGGCGGAGGAGGTGATCCCGATGTCCGATGCGCGACGGGACGGTTCGCCGGTCCTCGCTCGCGAGCCCGACGTGCTCGCCATCCGCGACGGCCGCCTCTACGTCGAGGGGCTGGATGCGCTCTCGCTCGTGGAGCGGTTCGGCTCGCCGATCTTCGTCTTCTCCGAGACCCAGCTGCGCGAGAACCTGCGTCGGATCCGCCGCGCCTTCCAGGAGGGGTGGCCCGACGGCCCGGTGGACGTGCTGCCGGCGTTCAAGGCCAACCCCATGCTTGCGACGCGGCACGTCCTCTCGCAGGAGGGCGCCGGGGCGGACGTGTACTCGCCGGAGGAGCTCGACGGCGTCCTGCGGACCGGGGTGGACCCCGAGCTCGTCTCGGTGAACGGGGGCGGGAAGCCGCGGGAGCACCTGCGCCGGTGCGTCGAGGCCGGCGTCCGCATCACCGTCGAGGACCTGCACGAGATCGACCTCATCCAGGAGGTCGCCGCCGAGCTCGGCCGGGTGGCGAAGGTCCGCCTGCGCGTGAAGGCCATCGCGCCGAACCTGTGGCGGCCGACCGACTTCAGCCAGGCGACCGTCCCGATCGACCTCGGCATCCAGGTCTACAAGTCGGGGATCCCCCAGGAGTACCTGCCCGAGCTCGGGCGGCGCGCGCTCTCGCTGCCGAACGTGGAGCTCGTGGGCCTGCACATGCACCAGGGTCGCCATCACCCGAGCACCTGGTACTGGGAGGGGCTCATGACCCGGTTCGCCCGCGTCGTCGGCGAGCTCAGCCGAGCCTGGGGTGGGTGGCAGCCGCGGGAGCTCGACATCGGCGGCGGCTTCCCGAGCAAGCGCGACCCGATGAACGAGGAGATGCCGCGCTCGGAGTTCGTCCTCACGGCGCTCTCCTACCCGCTCGTGGTGGGCCTGCGGGCCCTCGGCGAGCGCGTCTACCACGGCGTGATGGGGGCCGTGCTCCCGCTCCTGCGCGGCGAGCACCGCCGTCCCGCGCCCCCGCCGATCGAGGACTTCGCGAGCACGATCACCCGCACGCTCCGCCGCGAACTCCGCCGAGCGGGCGTCCGGACCGAGGGCGTGCGGCTCCAGACCGAGCCGGGACGGTGGCTCTACGCCGATGCGGCCGTGCACCTCGCGCGGGTGAAGGTGGTGAAGCGCCAGACGCGGCCCTACCCGTACGCGTGGGTGCTCACCGACACCACCTGCTTCTTCCTCGCCGGCGGGTTCTTCGAGCACAACCGCCACCCGTACCTCGTGGCGAACCGGGCCGACGCGCCGCGGGCGCTCACGGCCGACATCGTCGGGCAGTCGTGCTTCGCGGACATCCTCGTCCTGGGCGCGAAGGTCCCGGAGTGCGAGCCGGGGGACGTGGTCGCGTTCCTCGACGCCGGGGCCTACCAGGAGTCCTCCGCCTCGAACTTCAACGCGCTGCCCCGGCCCGCCTCGGTCCTCGTCCACGGCGACGAGGCCGAGCTCATCAAGCGGGCCGAGACCGTGGAGGACGTGTGGGCCCGGGACCTCGTGCCCGAGCGGGTGCGGACCGAGCCCCGGGGCGCCCGACCCACCCCCGCCTCGCCGTGAGCCGGGACCTCGCCACCTGGGTGGTCGCCGGGCTCGAGGTCGTCGCGGCGGCGGCGATCGCGGCCTTCTGGCTCACGTGGCGGCGCGAGCCGCACGACGAGCCCTGGCTGCCGAGCGGCTATGTGGAGCACGAGGAGGTCTTCGTGGTGCCGGACTCGGTGCTCGCGGTCGTGCTCGTGACCTCCGCGGTGCTGCTCGTGCTCGAGGTGTCGCTCGGGCGCACCCTCGCGCTCGTGGCGGCGGGGATGCTCACGTTCCTGGGACTCCTGGACCTCACGTACTTCGCCCGGCACGGGATGTTCGCGCGCGAGCGCGGGGGCGTGCTGAACGCGGGGATCGTGCTCGGGGTGCTCGTGCTCGCGGCGATCCTCGTGGTGCGCTTCGCGTGAGGGGGTGAGCGGATGGGGCGGACGCCGGACCTGGGGGACCGGCACGTGATCGTGACGGGCGGCTCGAGCGGGATCGGGCTCGCCCTCGTGCGCCGGGTGAGCGCGCTCGGGGCGAGGGTCTCGGTGATCGCGTTGGACGACGCCGACATGGCGCGGCTGCGCGAGGCGCCGCCCGGCGGGCAGCACCCCTTGCACCTCGCGCCGGCCGACGTGGCGGACCGCGAGCAGGTCCGCGCCGCGATCGCCTCGTGCCGCGAGCGGCACGGCCCCGCCGACGTCCTCGTCACCTGCGCCGGCGTCGTGCACCCCGGCTACTTCGACGAGCTCCCCGACGCGGTCTTCGAGCGGGACATGGCCATCGACTACTTCGGGACGCTCTGGTGCATCCGGGCCGTCCTGCCCGACATGCTCGAGCGCGGTCACGGCACGATCGTGTGCATCTCCTCCTTCGCCGGGCTCGTCGGCGTGTTCGGGATGGGGGCCTACTGCCCGCCGAAGTACGCGGTGCGGGGTCTGTGCGAGACGCTCCGGGTCGAGCTGAAGCCCCGCGGGATCCACGTCGCCTGCGTGTTCCCGACCGACGTGGACACGCCCGGCCTCGCGGCCGAGATCCCACAGCACCCCCCGGAGCAGGACGCCATGCAGGGCAAGATCCGGCCGATGAGCCCCGAGGTCGTGGTCGACGCGATCCTGGATGGGATCGCGCGGCGTCGCAAGCGGATCTACCCGGGCCGGTGGACCTGGCTCCTCGCGCGCCTCGCGAACGGCGCTCCGTGGATCGCCGACCTCATCGCCGATCGCGCCGTCGCCGAGGCCGCCCGCCGCACGGGCCGCATCGCGCGCTGAGATCACGCAGTACCGACTTCGCGCCCCCCTGCTCGGAGCGGGACCGATCGCGGCTCGCTAGCATCGAGGCGAAGCTCGTTCGAGGAGGTGTCCCATGCAGGAGACGGGTCCCGAGGCCGGGTTCGGAGAACGGCTCGCGTCCCTCGAGCGGTGGGTCCGCGAGCAGCTCGAGCAGATCCAGCGGGAGCTCCGGGAGCAGACGGGCAGGATCGCCGAGGAGCTCCAGGGGCCGGCGCGGGAGCTGCGGGAGGCCCTGCACGCCACCTCCGGGAAGGTCGAGGAGCTGACCCGGGAGCTGCGGGGGCAGCTCGGCGGCGTGGCCGAGCGCCTCGAGTCGCAGGTGCGAGCGCTCGAGGGCGCGGCGGGCGCGCTCGAGGAGCGGGTGGGCCGGCAGATCGAGGCGCTCCGCCGTCGGCAGCAGGAGGTGGCTCGTCAGCTGGGGTCGCTCGCCGCCGAGGTCGCGGGGAAGGCGAAGAAGCCCCCCGCGAAGAAGGCGGCCGCGAAGAAGGCGACGGCGAAGAGGCCCACGGCCGCGAAGAAGACCGCAACGAAGAAGAAGACCGCGGCGAAGAAGCGGACCACGGCGGCGCGGCGCACGCGCGCCTGAGCGAGCCTGGCGCCGATCAGGCCCGGAGCCGTTCGCCCGAGGGGTCCCACAGAGGACCCGCGACCACCTCGGCCGGACGGGGCTCGCCGAGGACCTCGACGGCGAGGCGCTTGCCGGGCTCGGCGAGCTCGACGGGCAGGTACGCGTGGGCGATCGTGGTCCCGACGACGTGGCCGCGGTCCGCGCACGCCACGTACCCGACGACCCGCTCGCCGTCGAGGACCGGCTCGTCGCCGTGGGGGAGCGCGTCGGCGGCCTCGACCACGAGGCACGCGAGCGTGCGCGAGGTGCCGGTCTCGCGCTGGCGGAGCAGGGCCTCGCGCCCGATGAAGTCGCCCTTGTCGAGGGCGACGAGACGGTCGAGGCCCGCCTCCAGGGGCGTGAACTCCGGGCCGATGTCCGCTCCCCACAGCCGGTAGCCCTTCTCCATCCGCAGCGACTCGAGCGCCCGGTAGCCGAAGTCGGCGAGGCCGAGCGGCTCGCCCGCCTCGAGGACGGCCTCGTAGGTCGAGCGCAGGTGCTCGATGGGCAGGTGGAGCTCCCAGCCGAGCTCGCCCTCGTAGCTGATCCGCAGCGCGAGGACCTCGGGGCAGGAGGCCACCCGGATGGTGCGGGCGTGCAGGTAGGGGAAGGCGGCGTTGGAGAGGTCGGCGTCGGTGAGCGAGGCGAGGAGCTCGCGCGAGCGGGGGCCGGCCAGGGTGAGCACCCCGTAGCGCCCGGTGACGTTCTCGAGCTCCACCGAGCCGTCCTCGGGCAGGTGCCGCGCGATCCAGTCCAGGTCGTGGGCCTCGGTGGCGGCGGCGCTCACGACGTACCAGCGGTCCTCGCTCAGGCGCGTGATCGTGAGGTCGCACTGGATCCCGCCGGAGGCGTCGAGCATCTGGGTGACGACGATGCGCCCGTCCGTGGCGGGGAGCCGGTTCGCGCACAACCGGTCCAGGAGCGCGAGGGCGCCGGGCCCCCGGACCTCGTACTTCGCGAAGCTCGTCTGGTCCAGGACCCCCACGCGCTCGCGCACGGCGCGGCACTCCGCGGCGACGTGCTCGAGCCAGTTCGGGGTGCGGAACGTGAGCTCGTCGGCGGGCTCGACGCCGGGCGGCGCGAACCACAGCGGCCGCTCCCACCCGAACCGGAAGCCCATCACGGCGCCCCGCTCGCGCAGGCGGTCGTACAGCGGATCCGTCTTCACGGGCCGGCCCGCCGGTCGCTCCTGGTGGGGGTAGTGGATCGCGTACTCGTGGCCGTAGACGTCGAGGGCCTTCGGCACGAGGTAGCGCTCGGTCGCCGCGTACGCGCCGAAGCGGCGGACGTCCACCTCCCACAGGTCGATGCTCGGACGGCCCTCGACGATCCACTCCGCCGCGTACCGGCCGGCCCCGCCGCCGAAGACGATGCCGAAGATGCTGAACCCGGCGAGCACGAAGAGGTCGCGGACCCCGGGGACCCATCCCATGAGGCACCGGCCGTCGGGGGTGTAGCCGTCGGGCCCGTTCACGATCCGGCGGATGCCCGTCGACCGCAGGGCGGGCACCCGGTCGGTGGCGAGCTCGAGCACCCCCTCGATCCGCGGGAGGGCCTCCGGCAGGAGCCGCTGCTCGAAGTCCCACGGCACCCCGTCCACCGCCCACGCTGCCGACTCCGGCTCGAAAGGCCCCACGATGAGGCCCTCGCCCTCGGCGCGCAGGTAGAAGGAGCGCTCGGGGTCGCGGATCACGGGGATCTCGCGCTCCAGGCCGGCGAGCTCAGGTACGGCGTCGGTCACCAGGTAGTGGTGCTCGAGGGGCACGATGGGGAGGTCCACGCCGGCCATCCGCCCGACCTGGCGCGCCCACATCCCGGCGGCGTTCACCACGATCCCGGCCTCGAGCTCGCCCCGGTCGGTCTCCACGTCCCAGCCGCCGCCCCGCCGAGGGCGGAGCGCGGTCACGCGGGTTCGGCGCTCGATGCGGACCCCCCGCTCGCGGGCGAGCCCCGCGAGGGCGTTCGTGATGCTGCTCGGGTCGGCGTACCCGTCGATCGGGATCCACAGCCCCCCGAGCACGTCGTCGAGCTCGAGCAGGGGGCAGAGCTCGCGGATGCGGTCCTGGCCGATGAGCTCGAAGGGCAGGCCGAGGACCTTCGCGCGGCCGACGGCGTGCCGGTACTCGTCCACGCGGTCCGGCGCGGAGGCCAGGCGGATGCTGCCCACCTCCCGGAAGCCCGTCGGCCGCCCCTCGGCCTCCAGGCGCCGGTACAGCGCGATGCTCTCGGCGAGCAGCCGGGTGAGGTTGCGGCTCGCGTTGAAGTGGGTGCACAGCCCCGCGGCGTGCCAGGTGGAGCCGCTCGCGAGCTCGCCCTTCTCCAGCACGACCACGTCGGTCCAGCCGAGCTCGGTGAGGTGGTAGGCGAGGCTGACGCCGGCGATACCGCCACCGATGATCGCGACGCGGGCTCGCGGATCCACGGCCGCATCCTAGCGGAGGCGTCGACCGGGCGCGCGGCGTGAACGCGGCCGGCCCCTCGTCCGTAGACCAGGAGCGGGATACCCTGGGGCGATGCCCGACCTGGACGGCGACGCGCAGCTGATGCGGGCCTTCGCGGCGCGGGACCCGCGCGCCGCGCGAGCCCTCTACGACCGGTACGCGGCGCGCGTCCTCGGGCTCGGCCTCGTCATGCTCGGCGATCGCGCCGCGGCGGAGGACCTCGTGCAGGACACGTTCGTGAAGCTGTGGCGGAGCGCGGACCGGTTCGATCCCTCGCGGGGGCGGCTCGACACCTTCGTGCTCACGCTCGCCCGGTCCCTCGCGGTGGACGCGCTCCGTCGACGCGTCGCGGAGGCCCGCTCCTACCGTCGACTCGGGGTCCCGCGCGAGGCCGAGGCCGCCGCGGGGCCGGAGGAGCTCGCGGCGCGGGGGGACCTCGTCGCTCGGGCGCGAGCGGCGATGGCGAGCCTCTCGGACGAGCAGCGCTCGGCCCTGGAGCTCGCGTACTTCGGCGGACGCACGACCGCCGAGGTGGCCGAGCTCGAGGGCGTGCCCCTCGGGACGGCGAAGACGAGGATCCACGCCGCGCTGCTGAAGCTGCGTGAGGCGATGGCGGAGACCCGGGAGGTCGGCCCATGAGGTGCGCGGAGGTGCGCGAGCGCCTGTCCGACCACCTCCTCGCGCAGCTCCCAGAGGACGAGGACCTGCGGGTCCGTCGGCACCTGCGCGGGTGCGGGCCGTGTCGGTCGGAGCTGCGGGCGCTCGAGGAGGGGCTCGCGGTCTTCACGGCGACCGTCCCAGCGGTCGAGCCCGAGGGCGCGGTGCGGGACCGGGTGCTCGGTGCGCTCGAGGAGGAGTGGCGCGAGAGCCAGGAGGGGCGGCCCCGTCGGCCCGTCGCGGCCTGGGTCACGGCGACGGCGGCGGTCCTCGCGCTCGTCGCGGCGGTCACCTGGGGCGGGCTCCAGGCCCGTCGCGCCGAGCGCGCGGAGCGGGAGGCGGCGAGCTACGAACACGTGCTCGGGATCCTCGGCGGCACCGGGTTCCGGGTGGGCGAGATCCGACCCGTCGCCGCGAGCGGGGTCCGCGGGAGCGTGCTCGTGTACCGGTCGGTCTGGGGGCGCTCCTGGGCGGCCGTGTTCCTGCGCGTCCCCGGGGGCGAGGGCGAGCTCCGGGCGGCGCTCACGGGCCCGGGGGTCTCGCTCGCCTTCGGGTCCCTCAGGGTCGAGGACGGCGAGGCCTGGGGCTGGCTCACCACGGAGGTGGAGGTCGACGGCCTGGACCGGGTGTGGGTCCGCGCCGAGGACGGCACCCTGCTCGCCTCGGGCGAGATCACCCCGGCCTGAGTGGCGCGAGGGTCCGCGGGGCGGTCAGACTACGCCCGTGCCCGAGCTCCCCGACGTGGAGGATCGCCGCCGACGCTTCCGGGAGCACGCGGCCGGGCGCCGGATCCTCCGGGTGGTGGCGCTCGAGCCGTCCATCCTCCGGAACGCATCGCCGCGGGAGCTCGATCGAGCCCTGCGGGGGCGTCGGTTCGAGGAGCCCGAGCGGCACGGCAAGTGGCTCCTGTGCCCGGCCGAGGGGCCCGCCCTGCTCCTGCACTTCGGGATGACGGGGGACCTCGTCTGGTCCGGCGACGAGCCGGGGCGCCACCGGCACGACCGGCTCGTCCTGGAGCTCGAGGGGGGCGAGATCCGGTTCCGCGATGCCCGGAGGCTCGGCGGGGTGTGGCTGGCTCGCGACGAGCGCGAGCTCGAGACGCTCGTCGGGCGCCTCGGCCCCGACGCCCTCCGCGTCGGCCCTCGCGCATTCGCGGAGCGGCTGTCCGGACGCCGGGGCGGCGTGAAGGCGGTGCTGATGGACCAGCGCTTCGTCGCCGGGGTGGGGAACCTCGTCGCGGACGAGGCGCTGTGGCAGGCCCGGATCCACCCCCGGCGACGCGTGGAGGACCTGGACGCCCGCGCCCGGGCGGAGCTCCATCGCGCTCTGCGGCGGGTGCTCCGCAGCTGGGTGGCCGGCGGCGGACGGGGCCCCGCGTGGCTCCTCCCTGTCCGGGGCGAGCCGCGGGCGCGCTGCCCTCGGTGCGGGACGCCGCTCGAGCGGACCACGGCGGCCGGTCGGACGACGTACCTCTGTCCCACCTGCCAGCCACCGTGACGCCGGCGGTACGCTCACGGGGCCGGGACGTGGAGGAGGGCGCGATGGAGGTTCACCGGAACTACGTCGGGGGCGAGTGGGTCGCGGGCGCCGGGACGATCCAGGACGTGAACCCCTCGGACCTCTCGGATGTGATCGGCGAGTACGCGGTGGGGGACGCCGTGCAGGTGGACGCCGCGGTGGAGGCGGCCGCCGCGGCGCAGCCGACGTGGGCGGCGGCGACGCCCGCCGAGCGTTTCGCCGCCCTCGAGCGCATCGGGCTCGAGCTCGAGGCCCGCGCCGAGGAGCTCGGCACCCAGCTCTCGCGGGAGGAGGGCAAGCCGAGGGCCGAGGGGGTCGCCGAGGCGCAGCGCGCGGCGTGGATCTTCAAGTTCTTCGCCGGCGAGGCGCTGCGGATCGCGGGGGAGCACCAGCGCTCGGTCCGCCCGGGGGTGGACGTGGACGTGCTGCGCGAGCCCCTCGGCGTGGTCGGGGTCATCACGCCCTGGAACTTCCCGCTCGCGATCCCCGCGTGGAAGATCGCCCCGGCGCTCGCCTACGGCAACGCGGTGGTGTTCAAGCCGGCCCAGCTCGTGCCGGCGAGCGCGTGGTCCCTCGCGGAGATCGTCAGCCGCGCCGGTCTGCCACCGGGGACGTTCAACCTCGTGAACGGGAGCGGGTCGGCGGTGGGCGACGCGCTCGTGCGCCATCCCAAGGTGCGTGCGGTGACCTTCACGGGCTCCCAGGCGGTCGGGCGCCAGGTCGCGATGGCCTGCGCGGAGCGCTTCGCCAAGGCCCAACTCGAGATGGGCGGCAAGAACCCCCTCGTGATCCTCGACGACGCCGACCTCGACGTGGCGGTCGAGTGCGCCATCCAAGGCGCGTTCTTCCAGACCGGCCAGCGTTGCACGGCGAGCAGCCGCCTCATCGTCACCGAGGGCATCCACGACGCCTTCGTCGAGGCGATGGTCGAGGCCATGAAGCGCTTGCGCGTGGGCCACGCCCTCGAGGAGGGGACGCAGATCGGGCCCGTCGTCGACGAGGGGCAGCTCAAGCAGGACGAGGACTACCTGCGGATCGGCCTGGCCGAAGGGGCGGAGCTCGCCTGGGGCGGGGAGCGTCTGGAGCGCGAGACCGAGGGGTACTTCCTCTCCCCGGCGCTCCTCGTGGGCACGCGCAACGACATGCGCGTGAACCGGGAGGAGATCTTCGGGCCGATCGCCACGGTGATCAGGGTGGCCGACCCCGACGAGGCCCTCGCCGTCGCCAACGACACCGAGTACGGGCTCTCGGCCGGCGTGTGCACGACCTCGCTGAAGCACGCCGCGCGGTTCCGCGACGGCCTCCAGGCCGGGATCGTCACGGTGAACCTGCCGACCGCCGGCGTGGACTTCCACGTGCCCTTCGGCGGGACGAAGGGCTCGAGCCAGGGCAGCCGCGAGCAGGGCCGCTACGCGATCGAGTTCTTCACGCAGGTCAAGACCGCCTACACGCGCCCGTGAGACGGGGGCGACCCCGCTAGTCGTGGGCCTCTTCGTCCGGCAGCTGGTACCAGCGCGCCCGCTCGCCCACCCGGGCCCGCAGGCGCCAGCGGAGGGTCTTCGGCACCGCGTGGGCGTGCTCGCCGATCCGGCGGAGCTGCTCGACGGGGTCGTGGAGGGCGTTGGCGGGGACGAGGTGCGCGCCGGTCGTCGTGGCGAGCTCGGCGATCCGCTCGACGTTCATCGTGAGGGTGCGCCACCAGCCCCAGTCCCCGGCGACGAGCGCGCCGATCCGCTCCAGACCCACGCTCCCCGGCTCGTCGCCCTCCCGGACCGGGTAGGCGGAGAGCACGTAGAGCACGTCCTGCGCGTCCTTCTCGTTCAGCTCGACGATCTGGAGCTTGGAAAGGAGGAGGTCCGTGACGTCGAGCGTGAGCGGCATCCGCGCGATGCGCTCCTTGAACTCGAGGACGTGGCACATCTCCAGCCGATCCACGAGGACGTCGAGGCTCCGCCCCTCGGGGGAGGCGAAGTACAGCTGCTTGTGCCCGTAGAGCGCGTTGAAGCGCCGGTCCGGCTCGTAGCCCCGCTCCTCGAGGAAGGCCACGAGGGCGGGTCGCACGTCGGAGGTGGAGGCGAGGTCGAGGTCCTGCCGCGTCCGCGTCCGGGGCGGGAAGTCCGGGCAGAGCACCCGGACGGCGAGGCCCCCGACGAGCCGCAGCGGCACCCCGATCGCCGCAGCCCCCTCGACGAGCTCGAGGGCCTCCTCGAGGGGATCCCGAGCCGACATCACCCCTCCACGCGGAACGCCCGCTCGATCCCATCCGGGCCGACGTCCACGAGGTAGCCACGGAGGATCCCGAACGCCGCCTCGCTCCCCGGGTTGAGGCAGAGGGTGGGGCCGAGCCGGACCTCCCCGCCGGACTCGTGGATGTGGCCGTGGACGCCGAGCAGCGGCCGGAGCTCCTCGATGGCCCGCCGGACGCCCGTGGACCCCACCGGGCCGCGCAGGAGGTCGCCGGCGGAGACGATCGGCCGCATCTGCTCGTCGAGGAGCGGTGCGGTGTCGAGGCCCGTGTCGTGCGGCGGGCAGTGGGTGAGCAGGATCGTGCGGCGAGGGTCCCGGACCTCGTCGGCGAGCCTCGTGAGCTCCTCACGGAAGTCATCGTCGGGGATCTCCCGGGGGGTCCGCCAGGGCGTGGGGTTGGACTTCCCCGAGCCGATCACCTGCAGGTCACCGGGGATGTCCACGACCTTGCCGTCCACGTTCACGCAGTAGGGGCTCCGCGCGAGGGCCTCGTCGATCTCGTAGGGGTCGTCGTTGCCGGGGATGAGGTAGACGGGCACGCCGGTGCCGTCGAGGCGCTCGGCCGCCAGGCGCATCCAGGCCTCCACGCGCTCCCGGATGTGGTGCACGAAGAGGTCGTGGAGCGCCTGGGGATCCCCGTGGAGGCGGTCGATCTCCTCGTGGGTGGTGTGGAGCACGTAGTAGCCGAGGTTCGCGATGTCCTGCTCGAGCGCCTCGAGCTCGCGCTCGTCCCGCGCGCGCCGCAGCTGGCCGAGGAGCTCCGCCTCGTACCCGTCGTCGGTGCGGACGACGGGCACCATGGCCTTGCCCGTGAGGTCCCCCGCGTACAGAACGACGTCCGCGCGGTACATCCCGAGGCGGACGGCGTTCAGCATCTTGCGCCACGCCTTCTCCGAGGCGTGGATGTCGGAGACGACGTACAGCCGGACCGTGCGGGCCACGGTCTCATGCTCCCACGGCTCGGGACCGCCGGCTACTCCGGCGGGATCTCCCGGTACATCATCGCGACGTCCACGCCGGCGGCCCGGCGCCGCGCCGCCATCCAGGCGTAGATCACGACCGCCACGACGGCCGCGACGATCGTGAAGGTGAGGCCGGATCGGTTCAGGTACTCGAGGGTGCTCTCGCCGGGCGCCCGGCCGACGAACTCGAAGATCGGCTTCAGACCGGCGAACCAGTACGTGACGCCCGCGAAGGCGAGCCAGATCAACCCGAAGACCGGGAGCCAGCGCCGCCACGGCGCCGTCCGCACGAGATCGGGGCGGGTGATCGGCGCGAGGATCGCGTTGATCGCGGGCATGACCCAGGTGAGCAGGGCCATGAGGATGCTGAACCACAGGGTGGCGACGAGGTTCAGCCTCCCGTCGGGCGGGGCGACGGAGTCCGGCAGGATCGGGAAGTTCTGCAGGATCGTGAAGACGGCGACGAGCCCGAGCGCGGTGAGGATGGCGTTGATCGGGGCGCGGAGCCGCTCGTTCACCTCGCCGAACCACTCGGGCACCTGCCGGTCGAGGCTCCAGGCGAGCGCCACCCGGCTGATGAAGTTGATGTAGGCGGGGCACAGCACGAAGGGCGAGACGACCCCGCCGAGGGAGACGAGCAGCCACAGGGGCCACAGCCCCGGCCGCGAGATCGTCGCGGTGAGCGGCAGCGTGTTCGGGTGCCCGAAGGGCGTGGCCGGATCGCCGCTCCAGAACATGACGCCCCAGCCGAGCTGCGCGTCCAGGCCGAGCTTGGCCGTGAGCGAGTCCACGACGACGGAGTTCGTGAACACCGCGATGGTGAGGGCGCCGAGGACGGCGATGAGGATGCCCCGGCGGATGTTGCCCCGCACCTCGCCGGCGATGTACGCGCTGTACTGGTAGCCGATGTAGTTGAGGAGCACGACCCCCATCACGAAGGGGAAGAGGGAGTTGAAGATCTGGACGCCCTCCCCGAGCACCCCCGCGTCGGCCGCCGCGCGCCGCAGATCCTCGACGGTGGTCCCGCCGGCGTAGGTCGGCAGGTTCCTGGCGAAGCCCTCGGCATCGATGAAGATGAGGCCGAACACGAACATCGTGAGGGCCGACCCGACCGCGATGACCGCCAGGGTCGTCACGATGCGGTGGAAGCGGCGCGTGGGCTGGACGCACACCCGGAAGATCCCGGCCAGGACGACGAGGGAGGCGAGGAACCCGGGCCACCCCGTGATGACCCCGTCCTCGGCGTACCAGCCGTTGGCGTTCTCGAAGAAGTCGATGCCCGTGCCGATGCCGACGATCCGCCCGCTGATCTGCAAGGTGCGGAGCACGACCGGGACCTCGAAGGCCACGATCGCCAGGGATGCGAACACGAGCGTGAACGACTCGAGCCAGCCGACGAACGGGCCGATGCGGGGTACGAAGCGGCTGGTGAAGACGTAGTCGCCCCCCGAGCGGGGCATCACCGATGAGAGCGAGGCGAAGATGAGGCCGAGGAAGATCCCGGCCACGCCCACGATGATCGCCGCCCATCCGTAGGTGGTGAACAGCGCGGAACCGATGGGGACGAAGGCGAGGGAGTAGAAGGCGGGGTACCACCCGACGCCCGTCCCCATGAACGCCGCGGCGTTGAAGAACAGGGCGTTCGTCACGCTCACCTCGCGAACGAGACCCGAGGACTGGCGGACGAACAGCCGACGACCTCCGGCGACGTCGCTCACGGCCGACCTCCTCGCGCGGGACGCTCCGCGGATGCTCGCACAGGCGGACGGGCGCGCGCGAGTCCCATCCGGAGCAACCCGGGGACTGCCTTGCCGGGCGGGCCGGACCGGCGTATCCTCCGCGGCACGGTCTAGCGGGTGATAGGGGGTTGCGATGAGGGTCGACGAGGTCATCACCAGGCGCGAGCTCCTCCGGCGCGGCGGGCTGGCCGCGGGGGCGCTCGCCATCCCGGGCCTGCTCGCCGCCTGCGGCGCGGAGCCGCCGGCCCAGCAGACCGGTCCGACGGGGGGCTCCCCGAGCCCGCAGAGCATCGAGGGGGCCAAGATCAAGGTCTCGACCTACGGCGGGTTCTTCGAGGAGAACTTCGCCAAGATGTACCCGGCCTTCACGGAGGAGACGGGCGTGGAGGTCGAGTCCATCTCGCAGCCCACCTCGGAGGCCTGGGTCGTCCAGCTCCAGCAGGCTATCGACGCGGGCGCGCCGCCCCCCGCGGACGTCTCGATGCTCTCGGGCGTCGGGATCCAGCGCGCCATCAAGGGTGGGATCCTCGCCACCTATGACCAGTCGGCCATCCCCCAGGCCGTGAACCTCGCCGAGGGGTACATCCGGTTCGATCCGGAGGGGAAGGTGGCCGGCGTGGGCGGCGTGTCCTGGTACATCACGCTCGTCTCCAACACGGAGCGCGTGCCGGAGAGCCCGGACACGTGGACGACGTTCTGGGACCCCAGGTGGCGGAACGAGCTCGCGCTCCTCAAGAACGCCGCGAACTCCTACCTCATCGAGATCACCGCGGCCTGCTTCTTCGGGGGCTACGACGTCCTCGAGACCCAGGACGGGGTCGTGGACGTCCTCACGAAGCTCCAGGAGGTCAAGCCCAACGTCAAGCTGTGGTTCCGGGACGAGGCCCAGGCCCAGCAGGCCTACAACACGGGCGAGGTCTCGATCGGGCAGTTCTACCACGACATCACGACGTACGCGGCCTCCCAGGGCGAGCCGCTGCGGAGCGTCTTCCCGGTGGAGGGGGCGATCCTGGACTCCGGCTTCTGGGCGATCTCGAAGAACACCGCGAACCTCGCCGCGTGCCAGGCCTTCGTGGACTACATGTGCCGACCGGAGATCCAGGCGGAGCTCGCCCGGACCCTCGGCACCACGCCGACCGCGAAGAAGGAGACGATGGACCTCACCGAGGAGGAGTACGAGGCGGTCGGCGGCCCCGGTCCCGAGGCGGCCCTGCGGCCGAAGTACGAGATGTACGACGAGTGGGAGGACTGGATCGACCAGCGGTGGACGGAGATGATCCTGTCCTGATCGGTCCGCTCGTCGCTCGGATGCCCGCCCGATGGACGTGCGCGCTCGCGGCAGCCTGAGGCTCGAGGGGCTCGTCAAGCGCTTCGGCGACGTCGAGGCCGTCGCCGGGGTGACCCTCGAGCTGCCGGCGGGCAAGCTCATCTCGTTCCTCGGGCCGTCGGGCTGCGGCAAGACCACGACCCTGCGGATGATCGCGGGCCTGGAGCGGCCCACGGAGGGCCGGGTCTACCTCGACGGCGAGGACATCACCGACCGGCCTCCGCACCTGCGCGACATCGGCATGGTCTTCCAGACGCTCGCCCTGTTCCCGCACCTCACCGTGGCCGGGAACATCGGGTACGGGCTGCGGATCCGGGGGGTCCCGAAGGCCGAGATCGACCGTCGGGTGAACGAGCTCCTCGAGCTCGTCTCCCTCCAGGGGCTCGGTGACCGGCGGATCTCCCAGCTCTCCGGGGGACAGCGGCAGCGGGTGGCGACGGCCCGGGCGCTCGCGCTCGAGCCCCGGCTGTTCCTGCTCGACGAGCCGCTCTCGGCGCTCGACGCGAACCTCCGCGAGCAGCTCCAGGTGGAGCTCCGGCTGCTCCAGCAGAAGCTTGGGATCACCACGATCATGGTCACCCACGACCAGCGCGAGGCGATGACCATGTCCGACCTCGTGGTGGTGATGAACCAGGGGCGCATCGAGCAGGTCGGCGAGCCCCTCGAGGTCTACCGGCGCCCGGAGACGGCCTTCGTGGCGAGCTTCATCGGGCGCACGAACCTCCTGCGCGGCGAGGCGGCCGACGGGGTCGTGCGCGTCGCGGGACGCCCCTTCGACGTGGATCGTCCCGTGGCGTCGGGCCCCGTCACGATCTCCGTGCGGCCCGAGGACGCGCACCTGCACACGACCCAGACGCCCGAGCGCAACGCGCTGCCGGGCCGGGTGGTGTTCGTGCGCGACCTCGGCGAGCTGTTCGAGTGCTACGTGGACTGCGGGCTCGAGGAGCCGGTCATCGTGGCGGGATCGCCGCGCGAGCGCGTCCACGTCGAGCAGGGCCAGCCGGTCGGGGTGTCCTTCCCCCGCGAGGCCTGCGTCGTGGTGGAGGGATGAGCGAGCTCCGCCGACCGACCCGGGGCACGTGGGCCGTCCTCGCCTTCCCCGTGGGGACGCTCGCGGTGTTCTTCCTCGTCCCCTTCGGGATCATGCTCGCCACGAGCTTCTACCACCGGATCGAGGGCGGCTTCTACACGCCCGCCTTCGAGCTCGACAGCTGGCGGCGGCTGCTCCACGGGGTGTTCATCGAGCGAACGCTGTTCTCGATCGGGATCTGCCTGCTCGCGGGGGCGGTGTGCATCGCGATCGCCTTCCCCTTCACGTACTTCCTCACCCGGATGCGCCGACGCCCCCACATCACGCTGCTCGTGCTCATCCTCTCGGCGCTCGCGCTCTCCGAGGTCATCGTGGGCTTCGCCTGGAGCGTGCTGCTCGGGCGGGCCGCCGGGATCTCCAACGTGCTCGTGTGGGTCGGCCTCATGGACGAGCCCGTCGCCTACCAGCCGAGCTTCCTCGCCGTCCTCCTCGGCCTGTGCTACATCGCCTTCCCCTACTGCGTCCTCACGCTGTACCCGCAGCTCACGCGGCTCGACCCGGAGCTCACCGAGGCGGCGCAGACCATGGGAGCCTCGCCGTGGAAGACCTTCTGGACGGTGGTCGTCCCCGTCGGGCGGCCGATCATCGTCGCGGGGTTCCTCCTCGCCTTCGTGTTCACCCTCGGCAGCTACCTGATCCCGGCGTTCCTCGGGCGGCCCGAGCACTGGACGCTGTCGGTGTTCATCTCCGACCAGGCGACCTTCAACGCGAACGTGCCCTTCGCCGCCGCGATGGCCCTGTTCCTCACCGTGCTCTCGCTCGGGGTGGTGGGGCTCGTGACGTGGATCGAGGGGCGGACGCGGGGGGTGGCGGCGTGAACGCCGTGCGGCGGGTGCTCAGCGCGGTGGTCGTGCTGTTCCTCGTGGCGCCGCTCGTCGTCGTGGCGGTCGTCTCGATCAACGAGAACCGGTACATGGACTTCCCACCCGAGGGCTTCTCGCTCCACTGGTACGCCCAGCTGTGGAACGACGTGGGGTGGCGCGACGCGATCTCGACGAGCCTGCTCGTGGCGGCGACGAGCGCGGCGCTCGCGGTGGCGATCGCGACGCCGATGGCCTACGTGCTGCGCGCGTACCGGATCCGGCTCGCGCCCCTCTTGTACTCGCTCGGGATCCTGCCGTTCATGCTGCCGCCGGTGATCAGCGCCCTCGGCGCCCTCGTGTTCTGGAACTCGGTGGGGCACTCGGGGCGCGTGGAGAACATCGTCGTCTCGCACGCGATCTTCTTCTCGACGCTGCCCCTCATCACCGTGAGCCTGGCGATGGAGGCGATGGACCCCTCGCTCCCGGAGGCCGCGCAGACGCTCGGGGCGAACCCCCGCACGACGTTCCGCACGATCACGCTGCCGCTGCTCGTGCCCTCGATGATCAGCGGCTACGCGGCGGCCTTCGTGCTCTCGCTGAACGAGTACATCATCGCCTTCATGGTCTCCCGCTTCGCCGTCGTGACCCTGCCGATCAAGATCGTGAACGACCTTCGCTACGGGTTCACACCCACGATCGCCGCGGTGGCCGTGGTGTTCATCGCCATCGCCACGACGACGTTCGCGCTCTTCGCGCGGTTCGGGAACCTCCTGCGGTTCCTCGGGGCCGACCCGGCGATCCTCGAGCGCCAGCGCTAACCGGGCGGGGGCTCCTCGCGTCGCCAGACCACGGGGTCCCTCGGCGTCTCGTCCACCGTGACGTGGAACACGTCGGGGCGGTGGTAGTGCCCCACCGTGTCGAGCGCCTGCTGCTCGGCGGCGATCCGGTCGAGGTCGAGCTCGGCGAGGACGATCTCCTCGCGACCGGCGACCGGTCCGGCGATCCACTCCCCGTCGGGGCCGAGCACGCCCGAACCGCCCCAGAGCACGAGCGAGGGGTCGGGGTTCTCCGAGGCCACGCGTGCGAGCTCCTCGCGGACCTCGACCCCTTCCGGCACCGCGTCGAGGGGCAGGTACATCCCCGCGCACAGCACGTAGCAGCGGCCCTCGAAGGCGTAGCTTCGGCTCGCGACGTGGTGGATCTCGGGCAGGTCGGGCCAGGCCGCCACGTGCACCTGCTCGCCCTTGGCGTGCATCGCGAAGCGGGCGAGTGGCATCCAGTGCTCCCAGCAGATCAGCCCGCCGAGGCGCCCGAGGGGGGTGTCGAACACGTGCAGCGTGCTGCCGTCGCCGGGGCCCCAGATCACGCGCTCGGAGTGGGTGGGCACGAGCTTGCGGTGGACCCCGAGGACCTCGCCCCCATCGGAGACGAACAGGAGCGAGTTGTAGAGCGTCCCCCGGGAGAAGCGCGCGTCGCGCTCGGTCATGCCGATGACGAGGTGGACCCGGTGGCGGCGCGCGGCTCGGCCGAGGGCCTCGGTCGCGGGCCCGGGGACCTCGACCGCGTTGCGGTGCAGGCGCGCGAAGGCGGCCTTCGCGGCCGAGCCCTCCCAGGGGATCCCGACGTCGGCCCAGGACGGGTAGCCGGGGAGCCACGTCTCGGCGAAGGCGACGAGCCGGGCCCCGGCGCCCGCCGCCTCGGCGATGGCCTGCTCGGCGCGCCGGAGGGACGCGGCGAGGTCCAGGAACACCGGCGCGACCTGCGCGACGGCGACCGTGAACGAGGCGCTCACCCGAGCGCCCCCGGGAGCCGCCGGAGCCGGCGCCCCGCCTCCTCCAGCGTCTCCAGGCGCTTGCTGAAGGAGAACCGCACGACGTCCCGGCCGAGCTCTGGTCGCGAGTAGAAGGAGGAGCCCGGGACGACGGCCACGCCGACCTTGGCCGTGAGGCGCTCGGCGAAGGTCACGTCGTCGAGCTCGCTCAGGCCGCGGAACCCCGCCATCACGTAGTAGGCGCCGGCGGGCGGGCGCGCCTCGAACCCGGCCTCGCGAAGGACGCGGAGCATCGTCGCGCGCCGCTCGGCGTACTCACGCCGCATCTGCTCGTAGTAGCGGTCGGGCATCGCCAGGGCCACGGCGCCGGCGTGCTGCAGCGGGGTCGGCGCCCCCACCGTGAGGAAGTCGTGGACCGTGCGGATCCCGCGCATGAGCGGCTCGGGCGCGATGGCCCACCCCACCCGCCAGCCCGTGACGGCGTAGGTCTTCGATAGCGCGCTGATCGTGACGGTGCGGTCCTCCATCCCGGGGATCGTGGCGAGCGGGACGTGCCGGGCGTCGTCGTAGGTGATGCGCTCGTAGATCTCGTCGGTGAAGGCGACGACGTCGTGACGCTGGCAGAGCTCGGCGATGAGCTCGAGCTCCTCCCGGGTGAAGACCTTGCCGGTGGGGTTGTTGGGCGTGTTGATGACGATCCCGCGCGTCCGGTCGGTGAAGGCGGCGCGGAGCTCGGCCTCGTCGAAGGTCCAGTCGGGCTCCCGGAGCGCCACGTACCGGGGCCTGGCGCCCGCGAGGATCGCGTCGGGGCCGTAGTTCTCGTAGAAGGGCTCGAAGAGGACGAGCTCGTCCCCGGGGTCGAGCACGCCGAGGATCGAGGAGACCATCGCCTCCGTCGAGCCGCAGGTCACGCAGACGTTCCGCTCGGGGTCCACCTCCATCCCGTACGTGCGGCGGTAGACGGCGGCGATCGCCTCGCGCAGCTCCGGCTCACCCCAGGTGATGGGGTACTGGTTCAGGTCGGCCGCGACGGCCTCCTGGGCGGCACGCTTCAGCTCTTCGGGCGCGGGGAAGTCGGGGAAGCCCTGCGCGAGGTTGATCGCGTCGTGCTCCATCGCGAGGCGGGTCATCTCACGGATGACGGACTCCGTGAAGGAGCTCGCGCGCGCCGAGGGCCGGACCGACATGGCGCACATGCTAGCCGCGCGCGGCGGCGCGCGGTCGCGATCATAGCCTCCTGGGGCGTTCGCGGGGTAGCGCCCCTACGCAACCTCGCGTAGCCGATCCTCCCGACTTCCGCGCTCTCTCTCTCGGGTACAAGGGCGGGTGAGCTCGGAGGCTTCTGGCTCCGTTCCGGGCATGGCGTTGCAGGAGCAGGGGAGGGCTAGGATGCGCTGGCGACGAGCGCTCGTGGTCGCGACCATCGTGGGCATGGCGGGGCAGATCAGCCCCGGCTACGCGGAGGACGGGGTGGAGCTCGCGAGCGGCCGCGTCGTGGACGCCGCCGGGCGTCCGATCGAGGGGGCCACCGTGGAGGTGTTCCTGTGGCCGGGCGCCGGTACCTCTGTCGGTGTTCCCGTGCCGGCGATCCTGGTCGGCTCGACCACCACGGGCCCGGATGGGACGTACGTCGTCGTGGCGACGGACGTCGGAACGCTGTCCGACGCCGCTGCGGCGAACGGTGGGTACGCGAACCTCGAGCTCCGGATCCGCAAGGACGCACTCCTGTTCGAGCGGTTCTTCGTTCTGCCCATCGCGGTGAGCGGCGGGACCGCGATGGCGGGAACCCTGCGCAGGATCGGTCGGTCGTCCCGGGGCCTAAGCATCAGGGTGAAGTTGGCGCCCCGCGCCCCCGGGGTCGGCAAGGTCGTGGCGGCGTCGGTGGAGCCACAGGCTGCGCCCTGCCTGACATGGGTCAAGTCCAAGGAGCTGACCGAGGCGTGGGGGGTCGTCGGGGAGATCCATCGTTGGAAGGGGGCGATCCCGAAAAACAAGTTCACCTACGGAGCCACGGCGGACTCGACCTTCGAGGTGGCACTCAACGCGGGGTCTGGGTGGTACGTGGGTGGCACGAGCCACATCGGGGATACCATCAGCGGGGGCTCGGAGGCGAAGGTGGCGGTGACCCTCGAGGACGCCGCCACCGGGTATCAGGTCGAGGCCAAGTTCAAGCGGGCCGAGTACTCGCAGGTGTGCACGAACAACAAGATGCGGAAGGCATACGCTTGGAACGGTTACGATCTCCGCAAGGGTAGCTCGATCACGGGCCTGGACGGTCACTGCGGGGACACGTACGCCCAGTACGCGTGGACGTTCCCCCTGGATCAGACGGGCTGGGCGCGGGATGTGAACGAAGCGCATCGGTGGAACCAGGCGATCAGTCTGGGGGTGCTCACGGTGGGTGGGCGGAGCGGTTACTCCACCTACGTGGTGAGCGAGTGGACGTTCAAGGAGGGGGTGCACAAGACGCTGTGTGGAAACGATGACCTCCCAAGGTATGCGCACAGGGTCTTCGCGGGCCTTTGATGGCCAGGGGGTTGATCCGGGTCGTGTCGCGGTGGCGTGTGAAGACGGTCGTGCTGGTCCAAGTGGCGCTCCTAGCGGCGGCCTGTACGGGTGGAAGTGAAGAGGGGCCGGTCGGGTTGCCGCAAATGCCCTCTGGCATCTTCGGTTGGGGTGCCACGTACGGGCTCAGGGTGGGGGACGACCTCACGTTCTCGGGCGTCGAGGTCTTCAACCACGGGGCCCGCCCCGCGGTGCTCGACGGCGTCGAGCTCGTCGGGGGCGCCGGGGGGATCGAGGTCATCGGGGCCCTCGTAGCGGTGCGGCCCTACCCTCCCGGGTGCAACCTCGCGGGCGACGACCATTTCCCACCCCACTACGACTGGCCGATGGAACCCTTCGAGGGCTTCGTCATCCCGCCGGCCTCGGCCTTCGAGGGCCGCGTGGTGTGTGTGATCCTCGGTCTGCGGCCGACCCGCCGCGGGGTCGTGAGCTCCCAAGGCGTGGCCATCCACTACCACGTCGGGGACCGCGCCTACACCTACGTGGATCCCTACTCGCTGGCCTCGTGCACCCCGGACGTCCCGGATACCGAGTGCAAGGCCCCTGAGCCCATCCGGAGCCTCCCGTAGCGCGAGCGTCCCACTGCCGCGACACATACGCCCAGTACGCGTGGACGTTCGGGCCGACCCAGACGGGCTGGGCGCGGGATGTGAACGAAGCGCATCGGTGGAACCAGGCGATCAGTCTGGGGGTGCTCACGGTGGGTGGGCGGAGCGGTTACTCCACCTACGTGGTGAGCGAGTGGACGTTCAAGGAGGGGGTGAACAAGACCCTCTGCGGGAACGACGACTTTCCACTCGAAGCACACCGGGTCTTCGCCGGCCTGTGAGGGGAGGGGGGTCGATGCGGATCCTGTCGAGCTGCCGCCTGAAAGCGGTTGTGCTCGCCGCGCTCTCGCTCCTCGCGGCAGCCTGCGCCGGTGGCGGTGAAGCGGGTCCGGTGGGGTGGCCTCCGCCGATGACCCCCGACGTCGAGGTGGTCGGGCAGCGGGCCACGTTCGCGCTCCGGGTGGGGCAGGACAGCACGTTGTCGGGCCTCACGCTCTTCAACCACGGGGCCCGCCCCGCCGTGCTCGACGGCGTGGAGCTCGTGGGGGGCGCCGGGGGGATCGAGGTCATCGGGGCCCTCGCGGCGGTCCGGCCTCGCCTGCCCGGCTGCAACGTGATCAGCAGCGAAGATTTCCCGCCCGACTACGACTGGCCGATGGAACCCCTCGAGGGCTTCGTCATCCCGCCGGCCTCGGCCTTCGAGGGCCGCGTGGTGTGTGTGATCCTCGGTCTGCGGCCGACCCGCCGCGGGGTCGTGAGCTCCCAAGGCGTGGCCATCCACTACCACGTCGGGGACCGCGCCTACACCTACGTGGATCCCTACTCGCTGGCCTCGTGCACCCCGGACGTCCCGGATACCGAGTGCAAGGCCCCCGAGCCCATCCGGAGCCTCCCGTAGCGCGAGCGTCCGCTAGCCGCGCGCGGCGGCCGGGAAGACGACGACGCGGCGCAGGCCCGAGCCCGCGCGGAGCGCGCCGAGCGCGGCCTGGACGTCTTCGAGGCCGATCCGCTCCTCGATGAGCCGCTCCACCGGGAGCCGCCCCTCGAGGGCGAGCTGGGCGAGACGCGGGAAGTCCTCCTCGGGGATGGACCAGCCGTAGTTGCAGCCGACGATCCGGGCGCTGCGGTCGACGAGCTGGCTGACCTCGAAGCTCGCCCGGTGCCCGTGGGGCGGGATCCCCACGACGAGCACGGTCCCGCCGTGCCCCGCGAGCTCGATCCCGAGCTCGACGGCGCGGGCGTCGCCGACCGCCACCACGACGTGGTCGGGCTCGCCGCCCGTCGCCTCGCGGACCCGGGCGAGGACCTCCGCGGGGTCCCCCTCGGCCGAGACGGCCCGGGTGACGCCGAAGGCCGCGGCGCGTTCCAGCTTCTCCGGCGCGACGTCCACCCCCACGATCGGGGCGGCCCCCGCCACGACGGCGCCCATGACGGCCGAGAGCCCGACGCCCCCGAGCCCGATGACGACGACGGACTCGCCCGGGCCCACCGCGCCGGCCCGCAGGACCGACATCGCGCCGGTGGTCACGCCGCAGCCGATGAGCGCCGCGACCCCCGGCGGGGTCTCCGGCGGGACCGGGACCGCCGCCCGGGCGCCGACGACGGCGGCCTCGGCGAAGGTCCCGAGGCCGAGCTGGGAGGCGACCTCGGACCCGTCGGGCCTGCGGAAGGGCCGCGCGCCGTCGGGGAGGCGATCCTCGAGCACCCGCGTGCCGGTGCAGGTCCAGGGGCGTCGCGCTCGGCAGGACGGACACGCCCCGCAGGACGCGAACCAGTTCAGCGCGACGAGCTGGCCCGGCCGGAGGTGCTCGACGCCCGGGCCGACGGCGTCCACGTACCCCGCGCCCTCGTGGCCGAGGACGACCGGCCCGGTCTCGCCCCAGTCCCCGAGCGCCTGGTGCAGGTCGGAGTGGCAGACCCCGCTCGCGGCCATCCGCACGAGCACCTGTCCCGGGCCGGGATCGGGGAGCGCGAGCTCCTCCACGCGCAGGGGCTCGCCCGCGCGCTCGAGGACCGCGGCCCGGACCGTCCGGCTCACCCCTGGCTCCGACGCGCGAACAGGCCGAGGAGCTCGTAGGCGACGTGGGAGGCCGCCATGCACGTGATCTCGGCGTGGTCGTAGGCCGGGGCCACCTCCACGATGTCCGCCCCGACGATCCGCAGGCCCGCGAGGCCGCGGAGGGTCCCGAGGAGCTCCCGGGAGGTGAGCCCGCCCGCCTCCGGCGTCCCGGTCCCGGGGGCGTGCGCGGGGTCGAGGACGTCGATGTCGACCGAGACGTACACGGGCGCATCGCCGAGCCGCGCCCGCAGGCGCTCGACGACCTGGGTCACGGTGGTCTCCTCCAGGTCCATCGCGCCCACGATCTCGAAGCCGAACCGGGCGTCGTCGGCGAGGTCCTGGGGCGAGAACAGGGGCCCGCGGATCCCCACGTGGGCGGCGCGGTCCTCGAGCAGCAGCCCCTCCTCCCAGGCCCGGCGGAAGGGGGTGCCGTGGGTGTACGCGGCGCCGAAGTACGTGTCCCAGGTATCCAGGTGGGCGTCGAAGTGCAGCAGGGCGACCGGGCCGTGCAGCCGTCGCATGACCCGCAGGAGGGGTAGCGCGATCGTGTGGTCGCCGCCGAGGCAGAGGAGCGCCCCCGCCCCCTGGAGCAGCTCCTCCGCGGCCGCCTCGATCTGGGAGATGGCCTCGCCGATGTCGAAGGGGTTGCAGGCCACGTCGCCCGCGTCGGCCACCTGCTGCGCCGCGAAGGGCGAGACCTCGAGCCCCGGGTGGTAGGCCCGCAGGAGGCGGGTGGCGTTGCGGATCGCCTGCGGTCCGAACCGGGCGCCGGGCCGGTACGTCACGCCGCTGTCGAAGGGGACCCCGACGACGGCGACGTCGCAGCGCTCGACCTCGTCGCGGCGGGGGAGCCTGGCGAAGGTCGAGCGTCCAGCGAAGCGCGGGACCCTGAGCGGATCCTCGGGACCGATCGGCGCGGGCGGGCTCGTCGGGCTCACGGCGCGCCCATGCTACCCGAGGCCGCCGCCCGCGAACGGCCCGCGACCACGATGGTCGCGGGCGCGCGGGTACCATCGCCCCGTGGGCAGGGGAACCGAGCCTGGACCCGGGTCGAAGGCGCCCTCGTCCGGCCCCGGCAGGGTGGTGCTCGTCGCCGCGGGGTCGGCCTGCGTCGGGATCGGCGCGGTCGGCGTCTTCGTCCCCGGGGTCCCCACCACCCCCTTCCTGCTGCTCGCCGCGGTGTGCTTCACGCGCTCGTCGCCGCGGCTTCACGGGTGGCTGCTCTCCCACCGGCGCCTCGGCCCGTACGTGTCCGGCTTCCTCGAGGGGGGCGGGCTCACGGTGCGGGCCAAGCGGGCGTCCGTGCTCGGGTTGTGGGCCACGATCACGCTCTCCACGGCCCTCGTGTTCCTCCGACAGGGGGTCACGAGCGTCTCCGTCGGCACGGCAGCCGTGCTGCTCCTCGTGGCGGTGCTGGTGAGCCGCTACATCCTGCGCCGCCCCACCATCCCCGACCGGTCTGGGATCCAGGCGTGAGGGCCCGGCGCCTCAGCCGCCCTCCGCCTCGCGGGCGGCGACGATCCGGCGGAGCTCCCGGTCCACGTCCTCGGGGAGGGGCTCGGGCTCGTGGGTCGCGAGGATCTCGCGGACGCGCTCGCGCGCACGCTCGCGGGCGCCGGGGCGACCGGCGCGCTCCCAGGCCTCGAGCGGCTCCAACGCGAAGGTGGGCGGGAGCCACGGCTCCTCGAGCCGGGTCGCCTCCCCGATCGGCCCCTCGGGGACCGGGGTCTGCTCGCAGACCTCGCAGATGAGGCGGAAGAGCTCGGCGTCGAGGATCACGTTCACGTTGTCGTAGACGGCGGCCCCGTGCAGCGTGCCCGTCCCGGTGATCATCTCCGCCCGCCCGGCCGCGGCGACCGCCATGAGGGAGACCGCGTGCTGGAGCCCGGCCTGCCAGTCCTGCGTCTTGGCCCCGGTGTCCAGGGCCATGATGTTGATCGGCACCCGGTAGCGGTGCGCGAGCTGGGCGAAGGCGAGCTTGAGGAGCGTCTCCTCGGGTCCCCAGTCCTGCCGGTAGTCGCCGGTGCGCAGGTCCATGAACGTGGGGTAGGGCCCGCAGAAGGTGACCGCGCCGGGCACGAGCGCCTCGAGGATCGTCATCCCGCCCACCATCTCGGCGTTCATCGAGACGAGCGTGCCCGCGAGGGTGGCGGGCGCCGTGGCGCACCCGATCCCCATCGCCACGAACCCCGAGGGCAGGCCGCCCCGGGCGAGCTCCACCGCCGCCTCGATCGGTCCCTCGTCGTAGACGAGGGGGCTGATGCAGCACTGGTAGGTGGAGACGATCGGGCGCTCCCGCAGCTCGCGGTCGCCTCCGGCGACGACGCGGGCCATCTCCAGGACCACCCGCGCGTCGCGCTTGCTGTAGACCTCGTTGTGCTGCGCGTGCTTCGTCGAGTGGGCGAGCATCACGTGCGTGTAGTGGGCGGCCTGCGTGTACGGGGGCACGTCCTGGGGCGCGACGGTGGGCCAGTTGTACGCGAGCTCCGGCACCGCGTCGGCGACGCGGATGGTCTCGACGAGGTCGCGCATCGTCGAGGGGCGGCGCCGCCCCGTCTCCAGGTCCACGACGAAGGCGCTCGTGCCGTCCCCCGAGAGCCACCCCGAGCTGCCGTCGATGGGGAGGTCGAGGGCGGGGTCGCGGGCGCACATGACGAAGCTCGGCGGGATCAGGGCGAGGTGCTCCTCCACCATCTCGGGCGGGAGCCGCACGCGCATCGTCGCGTCGTCCACGCGGGCGCCACAGGCGGCGAGCTCCCGGCGGATGGGCTCGGAGCGGACCTCGAGCCCCACGCGCTCGAGCACCCGCAGCGTGGCCGCGTGGATCCGCTCGAGGTCGTCCTCGCTGAGGACCTCGATCGAGAACGGGTGGCGGAGGCCGCGGATGCGGGGCGTCTCAGTCGCGGTAGCGCTCACGCTCGGCGATCACCTCCTCGATGCGGGCGCGGACCGCCTCCGGCAGCGGCGACGGCCGGTGCGCCGCGAGGAGCGTCGGGATGCGCTCGCGGGCGTGGTCGGGCGGCTCGGGCCGGCCCTTGCCCTCCCAGGCCTCCCAGGTGTCCCGGTCCATGAAGCGCGAGGTCCAGGTCTCGCGCATGTGCCGCAGGGTGTGGGGCTCGCCGAGGAAGTGCCCGCCGGGGCCGACCTTCTCGATGACCCCCACGGCGAGGGTCTCCTCGTCCACCGCGATCCCGAGGGGGATCGGTCGGACGAGATCGAAGGCCTCGGTGTCCAGGAGCAGGCCCACGGGGGAGAAGGCCCGGCCGCCGTCGCGGAGCCCCGCGCCGAGCACGAGGTCCGGGCCGGTCATCCACGCCGCGGTCATCCCGAGTCCGCCCTCCGCGCCGGCCCGCCAGTCGGAGGTCCGCGAGCCGGTGGCCAGGGCCTCGACCCCGACGGGAAGCCCGAGGCGGTGCGCGGCCTGGACGAAGGCCATCTGGAACCGGAGGGCCGCGGACCCGGCCGGGACTCCCCCCGCACGGAGCGCGCGGGCCACGAGGACGATCCGAGCCTCGGGGCTCCGCGATCGGAGCGCCGCGGCGGTGCCGAGCCCCTCGGCGAGGGCGGAGGTGAGCGCGCCCGCGAGGCCGTCCCGCCCCAGGGAGGGCTCCACGGCGAGGACGATGGGCAGGCCGGCCCCGGCCAGGAGCGTGGCGGCCTCCAGGCGCTCCTCCCGCGAGAGGCCGGTCGGGAGGAGGGCGGATGCCGGGGCTCGCTCGGGCGTCGGGGCCTCGGCGGCGGCCCGGACGATCTCGATCAGGGCCTCCGCCGTCGCGGCCTCCGAGGGCACCTCGAGCAGGACGTGTTTCGTGGTGTTCTCGAGGAGGGTCTGGGCCTCCCGCAGCGGCCGGATGGGCTCGGGTACGTCGAGGGGCCGGACGGCCGCACCGACCGCGCCGACCTGCGCCAGCGCGTCGGCGAGACGGGTCGCCACCTCGAGGTCGCTCAGGGTGCCCGGCCGGCGAGCGTCGTCGGCTCCCTCCAGCACCTCCTCTGCGGACCAGGCCACGGCGAGCCACCCGGTGGATCCGTCCAGGGGCAGGTCGTCCTCGGGCCGCCGCCCGGCGAGGAGCGGGACGGGCTCCGGGACGGCCTCGAGTTCGGTCTCGCCCAGGCGGTCCCGCACCGCCGCGAGGAGGCGCTCGAGATCCGCCTCGGGCAGGATGCCGAGGCTCGGGCCGTGGGGAAGCCCGAGGATCCGTCCCTCGCCCATGCCTGTTGGGGAGCCGCCCCGACGGCGTCGACCGGCCCAGGGCTCAACATACACCGTGGCCTGCCGATATCGCGGGTATGAGCGGCGCCACGGTCACCGTTCCCTCGGCGAAGGGGTCCGCCCGCAGGATCCCCGTGCCGAGCCGCCCGCGCGACCCGGCGCACGGGACCGCAGAGGCGCCGGCGCCGGGACGTTGCCCCTACTGCGGACAGGTCCCGGGGCCGTCCTCCACGGCCTGGTGCCCGGCCTTCGACGAGCTGCTCAGCCGCGCGGCGGGCGGGACCGCGAGCGCCTGAGGCTCGCCGGTCCACCGGACCACAACGCCCGCCCGGGAGTTCCTCGCCCCTGGCCCTTGCATCCGGCGACGGGGGGGTGTCACTATCTCGGCCGCATGGCTGAGATCGCGGCATCCAGGGAGAACCGCGTGGGCGAGCTCCGACGGGCTCGGGGCTGGTCGCAGCGGGCGCTCGCGCGCCGGATCGTCATCTCCCGCGCCGGTCTCGCGGCGATCGAGGCGGGCCAGGTCACCCCCTCGGTGGCGACCGCCCTGCGCCTGGCCGAGGCCCTGGGCTGCACCGTGGAGGAGCTGTTCGGATCGCCCGGGCCCCGGTTCGTCGGGCCCCCGGCGGCCCCCGGCGAGCGGGTGTGGGTCGCCGGGGATCGCCTCCTTCGGGTGGAGCCCACGGCCCTCGGGGAGCTGCCGCACGACGCCCGCGTTGCGGACCGCGGGGTGGAGCGCCGTCGTCCGCCGGAGCCGACCCTCGTGCTCGCGGGGTGCGACCCGGCGGTGGGGCTGCTCGCGGAGGCGCTCGCCCGGCGGAGGGTCCGGCTGATCCCGCTCCAGCGGTCGAGCCGCGCGGCGCTGGAGGCCCTGGCGGGCGGGATCGCCGACGCGGCGGGGATCCACCTCGCGGGGTCCGAGGAGAACGCGGAGGCCGTCCGCGGGACCGTCGGATCCGACCACGTCCTCGTCCACCTCGCGCGCTGGCGCGAGGGGGTGGCGGTGGCGGGCCGCGCCCCGCGGACGACCTCGAGCCTCCTGCGGGGGCGAACCGCGTGGATCGCCCGCGAGCCCGGCTCCGGGGCGCGCCTGTGCCTCGAGCGCCTCTTCCGTGAGGCGGGGCGCGAGCCGGCCTTCCGGGGCATCGCACGGGACCACCGCGCGGTGGCCCAGCTCGTCGCGGACGGGTGGGGACGGGCCGGGGTGTGCGTCGAGCTCGTGGCGGTCGAGGCGGGCCTGGGGTTCATCCCGGCCCAGGTGGAGCCCTACGAGCTCTGCCTCCGGCGGGACCGCCTGGACGACCCGCGTGTGCGAGCGCTCCTCGAGGTGCTGCGGGAGCGGGGGTTCCGGCGCCTCGTGGACGACCTCCCGGGCTACGACGCGTCGGCGATGGGGGAGCTGCGTGCGGTGGCCTAGCGGGCGTCCGCCGGCGGCCGCGGTCGCCCTCCTCGCGGCGCTGCAGCTGGCGGCCACCGCGGGGTGCGCCGGGGCGGGCTCGGCGACCGGGGTCGCCCGGCTGCGGATCGGGGCCGCCGCCGACCTGCGGTTCGCGCTCGAGGAGGTGCTGGCTCGGTTCCGCGAGGCCCATCCGGGGGTGGACGTGCAGGCGAGCTACGGGTCCTCGGGGACCCTGCTCGCGCAGATCGAGAACGGCGCGCCCTCCGACGTCTACCTCTCCGCCGACCTCGCCTACGCGGAGCGCCTGGCGAGCGCGGGCCTTGCCGAGCGAGCCTTCGCCTACGGGGTCGGGCGGCTCGTCGTGTGGGCCCCGGCGGACTCGGGGCTGCCCGTGGAGCGTCTGGGGATCCGGGCGCTCGTGGATCCCTCGGTGCGGGCCGTGGCGATCGCGAACCCCGAGCACGCCCCCTACGGCCGGGCCGCCGTCGCCGCCATGCGCTCCCTCGGGGTGTACGGGGAGGTGCGGGACCGACTGGTCCTCGGCGAGAGCGTGGCGCAGGCGATGCAGCTCGTGGAGAGCGGGGCGGCGGATGTGGGCGTCGTCGCCCTCGCCCTGGCCCTCGCGCCGGGCGCGGACGGGCGTCGGTGGGACGTTCCGGCGGACGCGCATCCCGAGATCCTCCAGGGGGGCGCGGTCCTGCATCGGGCGGCGGACCCCGCCCTCGCGCGGGCCTTCGTGCGGTTCCTGCTCGGCCCGACGGGGCGGGCGATCCTGGAGCGGTACGGCTTCGAGGCTCCGGGGTGATGGACACGCAGGCCCTGTGGCTCTCGGTCCGGCTCGCGGCGGCGACGACGCTCGTGCTGCTCCCGCTCGGGATGCCCCTCGCGTACTGGCTCGGGCGCTCGCCCCGGCGGTGGAAGGCGCTCGTGGAGGCGGTCGTCGCCCTCCCCCTCGTCCTGCCGCCCACGGTCCTCGGGTACTACCTCCTCGTGGCCCTGGGACCGCGGAGCCCGCTCGGCCGCTGGTACGAGGGCCTGATGGGGAGCACGCTCCCCTTCACGTTCCGAGGGCTCGTCGTGGCCTCGGTCCTCTACAGCCTGCCCTTCGCCATCCAGCCGATGATGGTGGCCTTCGGGCGCGTCGACGAGCGGATGCTCGAGGCCTCCCGCACGCTCGGCGAGGGGCGCCTGGGGACCTTCCTGCGCACGGTGGCGCCCCTGGCGCTCCCCGGGATCCTGGGCGCGGGGGTGCTCACCTTCGCCCACACCCTGGGGGAGTTCGGGGTCGTGCTCATGGTCGGGGGGAACGTCCCCGGCGAGACGCGGACGATCTCGATCTCCGTCTACGACCAGGTCCAGGCCCTCGACTACGCGGCGGCGGGGCGGACCGCGCTGCTCCTGCTCGTCGTGTCCTTCGCGGTGCTCGCCATCACGTACGCGCTGCAGCGGCGCGCGGGGGCGGGATGGCTCGTGCGCTAGCCCTGGACCTCGAGCGGCGCTACCCCACCGGCGGCGTCGTGCGCGCCCGGCTCGATGCGCCGCTCGAGCCGCCCGGGGTGACGGTGCTCTTCGGGCCGTCGGGGGCGGGCAAGACGACGATCCTGCGGTGCGTCGCGGGCCTGGAACGACCCGACCGCGGCTCCGTGCGGTTCGGCGAGGAGGTGTGGTCGGACGCGGCGCGGGGGGTCTGGGTGGTCGTGCCCCGGCGGCGGGTGGGGTTCGTCCACCAGGAGCCCGCGCTGTTCCCCCATCGGACCGTGCGGGGGAACGTCGGCTTCGGCCTCAGGCGGCTCCCCCGGAGCGAGCGGACCCGGCGCGTCTCGGAGCTGCTGGAGCGCTTCGACCTGGCCGAGCTGGCCGATCGGCGACCGGGGGAGCTCTCGGGGGGCCAGCGCCAGCGCGTGGCCCTCGCACGGGCCCTCGCGCCCTCGCCGCGCCTGCTCCTGCTCGACGAGCCGCTCTCGGCGCTCGACGCACCCACCCGGGAGGAGCTGCGGCTGGAGCTCCGGCGCCACCTCGTCGAGGCCGGGGTGCCGAGCCTCGTCGTCACCCATGACCGGACCGAGGCGTTGATGCTGGGCGACCGGATCGCTGTGGTGATCGGCGGCGAGGTGCGGCAGGTCGGGCCGGTGGAGGAGGTCTTCTCGCACCCCGCGGACGCCGAGGTGGCGCGGGCCGTGGGGGTGGAGACGGTGGTGGCGGCCCGGGTCCGGGAGCGGCGCGAGGGCCTGCTCGTCCTCGAGACGCACGGTCGGCGCCTCGTGGCGCTCGATCCGGGGCTGCCCGGCGAGCACGTGCTCGCGTGCATCCGAGCCGAGGAGGTCGTGCTGCGCCTGGAGGAGCCGGTCGCCGAGAGCGCACGGAACCACCTCGCCGCGACGGTCGTGGCGCTGCGCCGCGAGGGGCCCCTCGAGCGGGTCGTCCTCGACTGCGGGTTCGAGCTGGCCGCCCTCGTCACCCCGGAGGCGCGGCGGGAGCTCGGGCTCGAGCCGGGTCGGCGGGTCGTGGCGGTCGTCAAGGCCCCGGCGGTGCACTGCATCCCTCGCGATCCGGCGGGCTAGCATGGGACTCATGATCGCGGCGATCCCCTACCGCACGTTCCCCTCGTTCCAGCTCGGCCCGGTGCGCGTCCAGACGTTCGGTCTGTTCGTCGCGCTCGGGATCCTCGTGGGCGCCGCCGTGTTCCTGCGGTTCGCGCGCTCGCGAGGGCTCGACACCCGACCCCTGGAGGGGCTCGCCTGGTGGGTCGTCGTGCTCGGGCTCGTGGGCTCGCGCCTGCTGTACGTGATCACGCACCTGGGCGACTACCTCGAGCGTCCACTCGCGGTGTTCGCGGTGTGGGAAGGGGGGCTGCAGTTCTCGGGCGCCTTCCTCGCCTCCCTGCTCGTGATCACCTGGTGGCTGCGGCGGCACCCCGAGGTGCCGGGCCGGCTCCTCGTGGACGGGATCGTGCTCGGCCTCGTCCCGGGTCTCATCGTCGGGCGCTTCGGGTGCGTCGCGGTCGGCGAGCACCTCGGCGGACCGACCTCCTTCTTCCTCGGGTGGCGGTACCTCGGGGGCGAGACGCGCGAGGGTCCGATCGTCCCCGGGACGGTCATCCACAACACCTCGATCTACGAGATCGTGCTGCTCGTCCCCCTCGTCGTGCTGCTGTGGTGGATGGCCAGACGCCGCGTGCCGGACGGGTGGCTGACGACGACGTTCCTGCTCTGGTACGGGCTCCAGCGCTTCGCCACCGACTTCCTCCGCGCCTACGACCGCACGGTGCTCGGCCTCACCGGTGCCCAGTACATCTGCATCGGGATGGTGATCGGGGGGCTCGCGCTCGCCGCGCGTCTCCGCCGCGGTGCGTCGCGGGCGAGCGCGAGCCTCACCCCAGGCCCGTGAGCCTTCCAGGCCCGTGACCTGTCGGCCCGTTGCGTGGCTCGGGGCGTCGGTCGTCGGCTAGCGCCAGGCGACGTCGAAGCGGTCCAGGTTCATGACCTTGTCCCAGGCGGCCACGAAGTCCCGCACGAACCGCTCCTTCGCGTCGTCGCACGCGTAGTACTCGGCGAGCGCGCGGAGCTCGGAGTGGGCCCCGAAGATCAGGTCCACGCGGGTGCCCGTCCACCGCAGCTCGCCCGTGGCGCGGTCGTACGCCTCGTAGACGCCGGGCGACCCCTCCGCCGGCCTCCACTCGACCCCCATGTCGAGGAGGTTCGCGAAGAAGTCGTTCGTGAGGGTCCCCGGCCGGGTCGTGAACACGCCGTGACGGGATCCCCCGTGGTTCGCCTCGAGGACGCGGAGACCGCCGACGAGGACCGTCATCTCAGGCGGCGTCAGCGTGAGCATGGCGGCGCGCTCGACGAGCATCACCTCCGGCCTCACGTCGAGCTCGGAGCGGTGGTAGTTGCGGAAGCCGTCCGAACGGGGCTCGAGCACGGCGAAGGACTCGACGTCGGTCCACTCCTGCGAGGCGTCGGTGCGCCCCGGGGTGAAGGGGACCTGGACGTCGACGCCGGCGTTGCGCGCCGCCTGCTCGACGGCCGCGCACCCCCCGAGCACGATGAGGTCGGCGAGGGAGACCCGCTTGCCCCCGGTCTGCGCGCCGTTGAACTCGGCCTGGATCTCCTCGAGCGTCTCCAGGACCCGGCGCAGCTCCTCCGGCTCGTTCACCTCCCAGTCCTTCTGCGGCGCGAGGCGGATGCGGGCCCCGTTCGCCCCGCCGCGCTTGTCGGTGTCCCGGTAGGTGGAGGCCGACGCCCAGGCCGTCTTCACGAGCTGCCCGATGGACAGGCCCGAGCCGAGGATCCTCGCCTTGAGGGCGGCGACGTCGGCCTCGTCGATCAGCTCGTGGTCGACCTCGGGGACGGGGTCCTGCCAGATCAGCGGCTCCTCGGGCACCAGGGGGCCGAGGTACCGGCTCCGGGGGCCCATGTCGCGGTGGAGGAGCTTGAACCAGGCCCGCGCGAAGGCGTCGGCGAACCCCTCCGGGTCCTCGTAGAACCGCCGCGCGATCGGCCCGTAGATCGGGTCGGTCCGCAGCGCGAGGTCCGTGGTGAGCATCATCGGGGCGTGCTTCTTCGACGGATCGTGCGCGTCCGGCACGGTCGCGACGGCGGTCCCGCCCTTGGCCACGTACTGCCACTTCCCGGCGGGGCTCTTCGTCCGCTCCCACTCCAGGTTGAACAGGTTCTCGAAGAACTCGCCGTCCCACCGGACCGGGTGCTGGGTCCAGGCGCCCTCGAAGCCGCTCGTGATCGTGTCCGGGCCCTTGCCCGTGCCGAAGGTGTTCCGCCAGCCGAGCCCCTGCTCCTCCAGGCCGGCGGCCTCGGGCTCGGGTCCGAGGTGGCTCTCGGGCGCGGCCCCGTGGGTCTTCCCGAAGGTGTGCCCGCCCGCGATGAGCGCGACCGTCTCCTCGTCGTTCATGCCCATCCGCCCGAAGGACTGCCGGATGTATCGGGCGGCCTCGGCGGGGTCGGGGTTGCCCCCCGGTCCCTCGGGGTTCACGTAGATGAGCCCCATGTGATCGGCGGCGAGCGGCCCCTGGAGCTCGCCCCGCTCGTCGTGGCGCTCGTCGGCGAGCCAGGTCTGCTCCGGTCCCCAGTCCGTGAGGTCGTCCTCCTCCCAGGCGTCTCGACGCCCGAAGCCGAAGCCGAAGGTCTTGAACCCCATGGACTCCAGGGCCACGTTCCCGGCGAACACGATGAGGTCGGCCCAGGAGATCTTCCGCCCGTACTTCTTCTTCACCGGCCACAGCAGCCGGCGCGCCTTGTCGAGGCTCGCGTTGTCCGGCCAGCTGCTCTGCGGGGCGAAGCGCTGGTACCCGCCGTTCGCGCCGCCCCGCCCGTCGGCGACGCGGTACGTGCCCGCGGCGTGCCAGGCCATGCGGATGAACAGGGGCCCGTAGTGGCCGTAGTCGGCGGGCCACCACTCCTGGGAGGTGGTCATCACCTCGATGATGTCCCGCTTCAGCGCCTCGACGTCGAGCTCCGCGATGGCCGTGGGGTAGTCCAGCTGGTCCTCACCCGGGGGGCTGGAGAGCGGGGAGTCCTGACGGAGCGGCGCGAGGCTCAGCCGATCCGGCCACCAGTCCTCGAGCGACGGGGAGCGTCCAGCCATCGATCCCTCTCCTCCTTCGGTTCGCACCCGGACCTCATCTCGGTCGCCTCGGCGGCCCTGGCGCGTCGCGCCCCCGGGGCCACCGGAGCCGCCCATGATACCCGAAGGATGCCGTTCGACCGGCGCCGGCGTCGAGGTGCGGATGGCACGGCGCGGATCGGGGGTCGCCCGAGTCCTACTGGGGCGGGAGGGCCATCCCCGGCGGGGGTGGGTCGCAGAGCTCGAGCAGCCGGGCGTGCAGGTCGGCCTGGATGGAGGCCGCCTCGGGGCTCCCCGCGATGCTCGTGAGCTCGTAGGGGTCCTGCGCGAGGTCGTACAGCTCGCGATCGCCGGTCACGTACACGGTGTAGAGGTAGCGCTCGGTGCGCACGCCGCAGTAGGTGGGGACCGCGTCCCGCGTCTTCTGGAGGTGCTCGACGAGGAAGTCGGTCCGCCACGGCGCCTGGGGGTCGGCGAGCAGGGGGAGGAGGCTCCGGCCGTCGGCACCCGGCGCGTCCACGCCCGCCAGCTCCGCGATCGTGGGGGCGACGTCGATGTTCATCACGAGGTGCGGGTCGGACCGGGGCGCGCCCACGAGGGCGTCGTAGCGGATCACGAAGGGGATGCGGATGGCCTCCTCGAAGGCCACCCGCTTCGTGGTCCAGCGGTGCTCGCCGTAGAGCATCCCGTTGTCGGACATGAACACGATCAGGGTGTCGTGGAGACGCCCGGTGTCCTCGAGCGCGCGGAGGATCTCGCCCACGGCGTCGTCCACCGAGAGCAACGTCCGGTACTGGTCGATGCGGAATGCGTCCTTGCGGGCCGCCTTGTCCGCGGAGAGGGGCTTGATCCGCTGCAGCCAGGTGGGCTTGTCCGAGACGTCCGCTTCGTTGTAGCTGGGCGGCCGCGACGGGGGCAGGTCCGAGAAGGCGGTCGCGTAGCGGGGCTCGGGCGTGGCCGGGTTGTGCGGAGCGTAGGGCGTGAACCACACGAGGATCGGCCCGGCCTCGTTCCGGATGAAGGCCGCGGCCTCCGACGCGAGCACCCTCGTCGAGTACTCCTGCGGCGTCGCGCCGAAGTGGACGATCGTGCCGTCCATGTTCAGGTCGTACTCGAAGTACCCCGAGCGGGGGAACGCCACCCAGCGGTCCCATCCCGGCGGGACGTACCCGCTCTCGTAGGCGGGGGTCCAGTAGCGGTTCAGGTACTTCCCGAAGAACCCCGTCCGGTAGCCCGCGGCCTGGAGCCAGGTCCCCACCGTGGAGGAGTCGTCGAAGGAGCCCCATCCCCCGTAGGGCGGCTGGTTGCGCCAGACCCCCGTCGTGTGGGAGTACGCGCCGGTCAGGGTGCTCGCGCGGCTCGGGCAGCAGAGGGAGTTCGAGACGAAGCCGTTCTCGAAGGTCACGCCCTTGGCCATGAGTTCCGCCTGCACGGTCGGCATCGCCCACAGGCTGTCGAAGCGCTGGTCGTCGGTCATGATCACGACCACGCTCGGGGGCTCGGCCGCGGCTCGCGCGTCGCCGAGGGGGACGCCGGTGAGGCCGCCCAGCAACCACGCCCCGGCCAGGAGGAGGGGCAGGACGCGCCGTCCCCAGGCGGATGGGCACGGAGGATCCGTGCCTCGGACCCGGGCCGGCGGGTGACGTCGGGCGCGCTCGTCGGACATCTGCGGAGGTGACCCTTCCTCACATGTCGGCGCGTGGCGTCCGGGTCTCGATAGGTCATCCGGTGGGTGTCCGGCGCGGCGTGGGGGACCGTCGGCCGGGGGACGCGCCCCTCCCGAGGCCGCCCGGCGTGGCGCCCGGTAGCCGCTCGGTCCGGCATCACGCCCCGTCCTCGCGTGCGTCCTGGGGTGAGGGGTCCACCGGTTCGACGTGTCGCAGCTTGTCGGGGTTCAGGATCGAGCGGACCGCCCGGACCCTGCCGCCCGAGAACTCGAGCGACAGCACCGCGTTCACATGCCCCTCGGGGTCGAACGCGATGGCGCCGAGCTCGCCGTTCACCTCCGCGAGCCGCAGCGTCATCCCCCGTCGCAGGGCCTGGCGGGCGAGCCCCACGAGGAAGCGCGCGACACGCTCGGCGCCGCGGAGCGGCTCGCGCACAGCGGGGGCCTTCCCGCCGCCATCCCCGTACATCACCGCGTCCCCCGCGAGGAGTTCGACCAGCCCTTGGACGTCACCCTCGCCGACGGCCGCGAAGAACCGACGCGCGAGCTCGTCACGGTCCCGCTTCGAGACGTCGAACCGTGGACGGCGCGCCGCGATGTGCTTGCGCGCTCGCGTGGCGATCTGCCGGACGTTCTCGACGCGCTTCTCGAGGATCCCCGCGATCTCCTCATGGCTGTACCCGAACACGTCGTGCAGCAGCAGCACGGCCCGCTCGACCGGGGAGAGCGTCTCCAGGACGACGAGGAACGCAATCGAGAGCGACTCGGACATCTCCGCCCGTTCGGCCACGTCGGGTACCCGGTCGGTGAGGATCGGTTCCGGAAGCCAGGGCCCCACGTACCGCTCCCTCCTGGCTCGCGCCGATCGCAGCTCGTCGATGGCCAGGCGCGTCGTGATCGTCGTCAGGTACGCGGCGGTGGACCCGACCTCGACCCCGGCGGTGAGCGCCTGGTGCAGCCGGAGGAACGCCTCCTGCACCACGTCCTCGGCCTCGGTGATGCTGCCGAGCATCCGGTAGGCCAGCCCCATCAACCTGGGGCGCTGTTCCTCGAACCCCGTGGCCGGATCCATCGCCGCCGCCCCCCTCGACGGCTCGCCGGGACGACGCGTGAGGACCGGACCGTCACATCCCGGAGCCCTGTCTCGTCACGATCAGGAGAAGGCTACCTGGAGGTGTGAGATGAGGGTGTTCGTGGCAGGGGCGACCGGCGCGGTCGGGGCGCCGCTCGTCCGGGCGCTGGTCCAAGCGGGGCACGAGGTCGTGGGTACGACGCGCAGCCCCGCCAAGCTCGGGATCATCGCGGCGATGGGCGCGGAGGGTCTGATCATGGAGGGGCTCGACCGTGAGAGCGTCCGTCGCGCGGTCTCCGCCTCTCGGCCCGAGGTCGTCGTGCACCAGATGACCGATCTGACCGGCTTCACCGATGCGAGGAGGCTGGCCGAGGCGTTCGCTTCGACCAACCGGCTGCGCACCGAGGGGACCGCGCACCTGCTCGACGCGGCGCGCGCGGTGGGAGCCAGGCGCTTCGTCGCGCAGAGCTACGCGTCGCTTTCGTACGAGCGCAGGGGCGGATGGGTCAAGACGGAGGAGGACCCGCTGGATCCGGCGCCCCCCGCTGCGGCGCGTCCGATGCTGGAGGCGCTCCGCTACGTGGAAGAGGCGACGCTCGGCGGGGGCTCCATCGAGGGGGTCGTGCTTCGGTATGGAGCGTTCTACGGCCCCGGCACGTCCATGGGACCGGGTGGGCCGGTCGTGGAAGTGGCCCGTCGGCGGCGGTTCCCCATCGTGGGTGCGGGGACCGGTGTGTGGTCCTTCGTCCACGTCGAGGACGCGGCGATGGCGACCTTCCTCGCGATCCAGCGCGGTTCCCCCGGCATCTACAACATCGTGGACGACGAGCCGGCCCCGGCCTCGGAGTGGCTCCCCGCGTTCGCGGCGGCAGTCGGTGCGGAACCCCCGCGCCGTCTGCCCGGGTGGGTCGGCCGCGCGCTGGCCGGGGAACACGTGGTGATCATGATGAACGAGCTCCGGGGCGCCTCGAACGCGAAGGCCAAGCGGGAGCTCGGCTGGACCCTCCGGTACCCGAGTTGGCGCGATGGCTTCCGCGCGACCCTGGGCCGAGATGCGGTCCGTCCGCGTGCGGCCTGGGCCCCGTAGCCGTGCCCGCCCGGCCATGACGGGAGGGGTCTCAGCCCTCCACGCGGGCGGCGGATCCAAGCGCGACGCCGGTGTTCCCAGCCGACCAGACCGCTCCGAGGACGAGCCCGTAGATCCCGTGCTCGACGGCGAAGGTCCCCCATCCGACGAGGGAGGCCATGTCGCTCACCATGTCACCGCCACGGAGCACGGCCGCGGTGATGGGCAGGCCGACGAAGGCCATGAAGAGCATGACCGCGAGCCCGTACGCGACGCCGACGCCGACCGCACCCACCCCGCGCAGCCCCGAGCGAGCGGCGCCCGCCGCGAACAGGGCCCCGAAGGACGCCCCGACCATCATGTGGATGACGAGACCGAGCGCCGCCGGCCCGAGGCTGAAGTAGGCCGTCCCCATCGAGCGCAGCATCGCGTCGGTTCCGATGATGGGCGATGCGATGTGATACAGGGGCGTGAACAAGCCCGTGTGCTGGTACGTCGCGGCCGCGATCATCGCGAACATCGCCATCGCCACGGCGCCGGCGATGCCACCCGAGACGCCGATCCATGCGGTCCTTCGACCCATCCGTCCTCCCCTCTCCGGTCCGGCTCCGGCGGCCGGACGCCTCGGTCCCGCGAACCACGGACGCCCGGAGCGCCGCTCCGATTCCCTCCACGGATGCGTGCGATCGCCGGCACGGAGGCGTGGGGATGTCGCGGAGGCCGATGACGGGCGGGTCGCCGCCCCCGGATCAGGCGCCGACGCCGAAGTGCTCCGCGATGAGGCCGCGGAGCGTGACGGCGTCGAGCGCGCCGACCCAGATCTCGACGATCTCTCCGCCGGGCCCGACGAAGACCGTGGTCGGCATCCCCAGGCCACCCAGCGCGCGGAAGAACCGACCCTCCGGGTCGATCGCGGTGTCGTACGTGATGCCCGTCGCGCGCGCGAGCTCGATGCTCGCGCTGCGGGCGTCGCTCTGGGAGACGCCGAGGAACGTCACCTCGCCCCCGAGCTGCCGATGGACGCGCTCGAGGTCCGGCATCTCGGCGACGCAGGTGGGGCACCAGGAGGCGAAGAAGTTGATCACGAGGGGGCGGGCCGAGTAGCTCGCGTACTCGACCACGCCCTCGCCCTCCAATCTCGGGAGGCGGAGCTCCTCGAGCCGCCCGCCCTGCCGCAGATCCCCAGCGAAGAGCACGTCGGAGGACGCCCGGTCGCGGGTGAGGCCCAGGCCGAGGGCCACCGCCGCCGCCAGGGCGAGCCCGGCCGCGACCACTCGGAGACCTACGGCGGGCATGGTGCGCCGCCGCCCGGCGCCCGCCCTCGGGTCGCTCTCGGGTCGGTCCGCCGCGGGGCGTCGGGAGCCGCTCATGGCGACGACGGATCCGGGACCCCTGTCCCTCCCGCGGAGCTCGCGAGCTGGACGGCGGCACGGACGCGATCGCGCAGTCGGGCCGGGGCCTGCTCCCGCGTCTCCTCCGCGAGCCTGCGACCCAGCCGACCGAGCAGCACCTCCTGCCAGCACTCGTCGCACCCCAGCAGGTGGGCCTCGAACCAGCGCCTGGCGCGCCTGGGGAGTTCCCCGGTCACGTACTCGGCCGCGTTGCGCTCGGGATCGTGCGTCCGGAGCCACCATCGCGTCCAGCGGGTCATCGGACGACCTCCTCGATCCGCCCGCCGAGCATCCGGGCGAGGGCGCGACGGCCCCGGTGGAGCCTGGACAGGACGGTGCCGCGGGGCGTGCCCATGATCTCGGCGGCCTCCCGGGTGGTGCAGCCGGACAGGTCGACGAGGACGATCGCGATGCGCTGCTCCTCCGGCAGCTGCTGCATCGCCCGGTACAGCTCCGCTCGTTCGTCCTGCCCGACGGCGTGCGACTGGGGGTCCTCGCTCGAGCCGGCCTCGGCCATCCACTCCTCGAGCGGCACGTCGGCCGCACGGCGGGCGCGGGTCCGGTATCGGGAGCGGGCCAGGTTCAGGCAGATCGTCGCGAGCCAGGGCTCGATCCGTCGGGGACGCCGATGGTCGACCCACGCCCTGAACGCCTGGAGGAACGTGTCCTGCACGAGGTCCTCGGCATCCTCGCGGCGGTCGGTCAGACGTCGGGCGAGGTTGAAGACGAGATCCATCGCCCCCATCGTCGCCCGCAGGAACTCGTCTTGGTCGCTCGCCACCGGGCCCCCTCGCGTCCGTCCACTCCCCCTGTGAGGACGCTCCCACCGCCTGCGGGATTCCCCGCTCGCGCAGGATCGGTGCTCAGACGTGGGCGAGGGGGCGCCGCCCGCGCGGACGTGGGTGGCGCGATCGGCGCGAGGGCTGGATCGGGACCTCGGGAATCGCGCCCCCCTCCTCGGCGTCCCTCCGGGCGGAGACGATGCGAACCGTGGGCGGCTCGCGGCGGTGGGCGCTCGTCGGCGCCCTCGTCATCGGCCTCGCGGCCTGCACCCGGGGTGCACCGGTCGCCGAGGGACCGGACCGCCACGGCCCGGCTCGCTCGGAGGCGGGGCCGACCCCCGATGCGCTCGTGGATCCGAGGGACATCATCCCGGGAGGTCCGCCGCCCGACGGCATCCCCCCGATCGACGACCCACGGTTCATCTCCCCGGACGAGGCGGAGTGGCTCTCCGACGAGGAGCCGGTGCTCGCGGTCGAGATCGCCGGGGACGCGAGGGCCTACCCTCTGCAGATCATGGTGTGGCACGAGATCGTGAACGACGAGGTCGGCGGGATCCCGATCTCCGTCACGTACTGCCCCCTCTGCAACACCGGCGTGGCCTTCGAACGACCGACGATCGACGGCCGGCTCCTGGACTTCGGCACCTCGGGCAAGCTCTACAACTCGAACCTCGTCATGTACGACCGGCAGACCGAGACGTACTGGGCCCAGGCCACGGGGCGAGCGATCCTGGGTGAGCTGGTGGGGGAGCAGCTCACCCTCGTGCCGGCTCGCATCCTCTCCTTCGGGGACTGGCGGAGCGAGCATCCTCGCGGCCTCGTCCTGTCTCGGGACACGGGACACGAGCGGCCGTACGGGGAGAACCCCTACGTGGGCTACGACCGGTCCGACCGGCCCTTCCTCTTCGTCGGGGAGCCGGACGATCGGCTCCCGGCCACCGCGCGCGTGCTGGGCATCGCCCGTGGGAGCGACGTGGTGGCCTTCCCCTACGAGACGGTGTCCGCCGAGGCGGTCCGCGGCTGGGCCGTGGTCATGGACACGGTGGCCGGGGAGCCGGTGGCCGTGTTCTGGAAGGCGGGCACGCGCTCGGCCCTCGACGCCGAGCTGATCGCCGAGGGCCGGGACGTCGGCGCGATCGCCGCCTACCGAGCCGAGGTGGACGGCCGGGTCCTCACGTTCGAGGCCGGACGCAAGGGGATCGTCGACCGTGAGACGGGGAGCGTGTGGAACATCCTCGGCCGCGCCGTCTCGGGCCCGCTCCGGGGACGCGAGCTCGTCCCGGAGCTCGCGATGGACAGCTTCTGGTTCGACTGGGCGGCCTTCCACCCGGAGACCCGCATCTTCGGACGGTCTTAGGTCTGCTCCGATCGTTGGGGCGCCCAGGCGTAGTGGGGACGGCGCCCGCTCCCTCCGTCCGTGCCCCCGGGAGGACTCGAACCTCCGACACGCGGTTTAGGAAACCGCTGCTCTATCCCCTGAGCTACGAGGGCGTTCGGAGCACCAAGAGTCTACCCACGGGTTCGGCGGCGGGGAGCGATCGTTATATCAGGAAAACCTGTTATCATGCCCGCGTGATGAGCGAACGGAGGGCACGGGGGGCCGCCGCGGCCGTGAGCCGCCGGGCGCCCGAGACGAGCCCCGAGGCCATGGCCCGGTACTTCAGGGTCCTCGGGGACCCCACGAGGCTCCGCCTCCTCGAGGCGCTCCTCGAGCGGCCGCGCTCGGTCGGCGAGCTCGTCGTGCTCGCCCGCGCACCGCAGGGGCGCGTCTCCAACCACCTTGCCTGCCTCAGGTGGTGCCGGTTCGTGGAGGCGGAGCGCCGCGGGCGGCAGGTGATCTACCGCGTCGCGGACCCTCGGGTGCGTGAGCTCCTCGAGCTCGCCGCTCCCCTGGTCGAGGCCAACCGCCATCACCTGGAGTCCTGCGAGCGGATCGGACCGCCGTGGGTGTGAGCGAAGGAGGAGCGGGCGATGGAGTGGGTGCGGAGCGAGGTGGAGCGGGTCCGGCACGAGGTCCGGAGCGTCCGGGAAGGCGGGGAGCCGGTCGGCGAGCCCGAACACGGGCGTGGCGGGGCGCCGGCCGAACGGTACGACCTGCTGATCGTCGGCTCGGGCAGCGCGGCCTTCGCCGCGGCGATCCGCGCCCGGGAGCTCGGCGCCTCGGTCGCGCTGTGCGAGTCGGGCGCGATCGGCGGCACCTGCGTGAACGTGGGATGCGTCCCCTCCAAGGCCATGCTCGCGGCGGCCGAGTGGTACCACCGCGCTGGTGAACGCCGCTTCCCGGGCGTGGGGACGGCGCGAGGACCGCTCGACCTGGAGGCGCTCGTACGGGCCAAGGACGAGCTCGTCGATCGTCTGCGCGAGGAGAAGTACGAGGACCTGGCGGACGGGTACGGTCTCGCGATCCTCCGGGGCCCGGGTCGGTTCACGGGCCCCGCGAGCTTCGAGTGCGACGGGCGGGCGGTCGCGGCGGCTCGGTACCTGGTGGCGACGGGGGTCTCTCCCTCGGTGCCGCCGATCCCGGGCCTCGAGGAGGCCGGCTACCTGACGAGCACGACGGCCCTCGAGCTGCGCGAGCTCCCGCGCTCGCTGGTGGTCATCGGGGCCAACGCGATCGGCCTGGAGATGGGTCAGCTGTTCCTGTACCTCGGGACCGAGGTCACCTGGCTCGAGGCGCTCCCCAGGATCGCGCCGTTCGAGGAGCCAGAGATCTCCGGCGCGCTCACGGAGGTGCTCCTCGACGCCGGGGCGGAGGTGCACACGGGGGTGCGGATCACGCGCGTGGAGCGTGAGGGTGGCGACCGCGTGGTGGTCTTCGATGGATCCGACGGCGTCGAGGGGCGCGTCCGCGCTCAGCGCGTGCTCGTCGCGACGGGACGACGCCCCAACACGAGCGGGCTCGGGCTCGAGCTGGCGGGCGTGGAGCTCACCGAGCGCGGGGCGGTGAAGGTCGACGCGTACCTGCGGACGACGAACCCCCGGATCTGGGCCGCCGGGGACGTGACCGGGTCGCCCCAGTTCGTGTACCTCGCGGCGGCCCAGGGGTCGCTCGCGGCCGACGACGCGATCGGTGGGGTCGGCCGCGAGCTGGACCTGCGAGCGCTGCCGCGCGTGACCTTCACCTCGCCCCAGATCGCCTCGGTGGGGATGACCGAGGCGCAGGCGGTCGACGAGGGGCTCGTCGTGGAGTCGCGGACCCTGGAGCTCGGCGCCGTGCCCCGGGCGATCGTGAACCGGGACACGCGCGGGCTGGTGAAGCTCGTGGCGGAGCGGGGGACCGGAAGGGTGCTCGGCGTGCACGTGCTCGCGGAGGGGGCGGGCGAGGTGATCCTCGCTGGCGTGTACGCGATCGCCGGGGGGATGACCGTGACGCGGATCGCGGAGACCTGGGCCCCCTACCTCACGATGGCCGAGGGACTCAAGCTCGCGGCGCAGAGCTTCACGCGGGACGTGTCGAAGCTCTCCTGCTGCGCGGCCTGAGGGCATCCGCGCGCGGGCGGTGGGAAGGCCCCGGTGCTCCGCGGCGTTGTAGGCGTCGTGGGCGGAGGGAGCATGCGCGAGATCCACGTGTACGGGGCCGACTGGTGCCCCGACTGCAGGCGCTCGAAACGGTTCCTCGCGGACCAGCGGATCCCGTTCGTGTGGCACGACATCGAGACGGACGCCGAAGCGCTGCGCGTCGTGCAGGAGCGGAACGGCGGGAAGAACATCATCCCCACGATCCTGTTCCCGGACGGGACGCACCTCGCGGAGCCGTCGAACGAGGAACTCGCCGACAAGCTCGGCATCCCTCGCGTCGCCAAGCAGCACGTGTACGACCTCGTGATCGTCGGGGGCGGCCCGGCGGGGCTCACCACGGGGATCTACGCGGCGCGCGAGCGGATCGAGACCCTCATCATCGAGTCCAAGGGCCTCGGCGGACAGGCCGGGGTGACGGAGCGCCTGGACAACTACCCGGGCTTCCCGGACGGGATCGGCGGTGCCGAGCTCGCCGACCGGTTCGTGCGCCAGGCCGAGCGATACGGCGTCGAGATGTTGCAGGCCGTGAGCGTGACCGACGTCGCCCCCTCCGAGGAAGGGTGCCTGCGGGTCTCCACCGCGACGGGGCACGGGTACCTGGCCCGGGCGGTGCTGCTCGCGACCGGGTCGACGTACCGGCGCACCGGGGCCGCCGGCGAGGAGGAGCTCATCGGCTCCGGTGTGCACTTCTGCGCGACGTGCGACGGCCCCTTCTACCGCGGGGCGCGGGAGCTCCTGGTCGTGGGCGGCGGCAACTCGGGTCTCGAGGAGGGGCTGTTCCTGACGCAGTTCGCCGTGCGCGTCACGGTGGTCGAGCGCGCGGATCGGCTCAAGGCCTCCCGGATCCTGCAGGACAAGGTGCTCGCCCACCCGAAGATGCGCGTGCTCACCGGGCAGGAGGTGAGGGAGTTCCGGGCGGGGAGCGGGGGCACGCTCGCGGCGGTGATCCTCGAGGACCGCGCGACGGGCGAGCGCACGGAGCTGAGCCCCGCAGCGGCGTTCGTGTTCGTGGGGCTCGATCCGAACACCGGGTTCCTGGCGGGGAAGCTCGAGCTCGATCCGTTCGGGTTCGTGGTCACGGACCGCTCCACGTTCATGACCTCGATGCGGGGCGTGTTCGCGGCGGGCGATGTCCGGGCGGGCTCGACGAAGCAGCTCGCTTCGGCCGTCGGCGAGGGCGCCGCGGTCGCGCTGCAGATCCGCGCGTACCTGGATGCGCTCGGCACCTCGACCCCCGTGTGAGCTCCGTGACCCGGACGCGATGTGTGACGAGGGCCGGAACCCGGTACCCTGGTGGCGAGGGCATCACAAGGCGTGCGTTCCATGCGGTTCCCTCCCGGCGCCAGCCGGTAGCCCGACGGGCAGCACCTAGGCCCCGACGGCGAAGGAAGGAGGGATCGCAGTGGCAACAGGCACCGTCAAGTGGTTCAGCCCCGAGAAGGGCTTCGGCTTCATCACCCCCGACGACGGCAGCTCCGATGTGTTCGTGCACTTCAGCGCGATCGCGGGTCAGGGCTACCGGAACCTCGAGGAGGGGCAGAAGGTGACCTACGAGGTCACCCAGGGCCAGAAGGGCCCCCAGGCCGCGGACGTCCGTCCGGCCTAGCGGACCCGCTCATGCTCGGAGGGGAGGCCATCCCGGCCTCCCCTCCCGCACGTCCGGCGCGGCTCAGTCGCCCTCAGGCTCGGCGGGCTCCGTGACGGGCTCGTCCTGCTCGAGGAGGCCCAGGGCGGCGGGCTCGGCCGGGGCGATCGGGGGTCCCGCCTCGAGCAGCCCCGCTGCCCGATCGGCCTGGCGCTTGGCCCGCGCCCGGCGACGGTCCTCCCGCGCGGCGGCCTTCTTGGCCTTCACGTCCCTGCGGCGACGCTTCCCGAAGCTCTCCGGCATGCCCTCACCCCTCTCCCACGGCCGGGATCGCGAGCCGGCGACCGCGCCGCCCGCCGAGCCAGCCTACTAGGCCTCAGCCCGCGACGCCGCCGCCGTCGACGGCGAGGATGGCTCCGGTGATGAACGAGGCCTCGTCGCTCGCGAGGAACAGCGCGGCGGCGGCGACCTCGAAGGGGTCGCCCATCCGTCCGAGCGGGCGCCGCGAGGCCTCGGCCACGTACGCCTCCCAGGGCATCCCCCGATGCTCGGCGTCGCGATGCTCCATCGGCGTGACCGTGTCGCCGGGGCAGATGCAGTTCACGCGGATCCCGTGCCTGCCGTGGTCGAGCGCCATCGCCTTCGTCATCAGCACCACGCCGCCCTTGGCCGCGCAGTACGCGACGGCGCGCTCGCCCCCGACGAGCCCCCAGCCCGAGCTGTTGTTCACGATCGCGCCCCCGCCGCGAGCGATCATGACCGGGACCGCAGCCGCGCACATGAGGTACGTGCCCTTCAGGTTCACGTCGATCTGCAGGTCCCACTCGTCCTCGGTGCACTCGGTCACGTCGCCCGCGACGTACACGCCGGCGTTGTTGAACAGGACGTCGAGGCCCCCGAAGGTCTCCAGGGTCTCGGCCACCGAGCGCCGGCAGTCCTCGGCCGAGGTGACGTCGGCGCGGACGAACCTGGCGCGGTTCCCCTCCTCGAGGATCTCGCGCTCGACCGCGCGGCCCCGCTCCTCGTCCCTGCCGGTGAGCACGACCGCGGCGCCCTCGCGGGCGAACAGGATCGCGCTCGCGCGGCCGATGCCGGAGGTCCCGCCCGTGATGAGGGCGACCTTGTCGCGCAGGCGCATCTCGCCTCCCCCCTCCGCGCTCACAACTCCTCGAGGCACTCGCGGCACAGGCAGCCCTGCAGACCGAGGGCGGCGAGCCGCTCGCGTCCTTCCGGCGTGAGCACGATCGCGTCGCACCAGCAGGTGGGGCTGTCGGCGCCGCAGTGGAAGGCGCGGCCGCACCGCGCGCAGCGGACCTCGGGCCGGTGCTCGGCCCCCGGCTGCGGCGCGGCCTGCGATGTCCCTCCCATCCGGCCCGAGCGTACAGGCCCGCGGGTAGGCTGACCGCGTGGACGTCCCCGCCGCTCGCGCCCTCGCCGAGCTCGGCGTCGCCTTCGAGGTCGTGCGAACCGATCCGCCATCGAGCGCGGAGGAGAGCGCCGCGCTCCAGGGCATCGCGCTCGAGCAGCTCGTGCGCACCATCGTGGTGCGCCGAGGCGCGGACG
>FWPU01002689.1_pt1 | contig 47790 bp, 47 predicted proteins | sample 2228361 | NCBI WGS metagenome assembly FWPU01 (sample SAMEA103939777, study PRJEB20133) | metagenome
GGAACGTGCGAACGCGAGCGCAGGCGCGCGAGGGTGGGGACACGGGTGCACGGAGCGCGCCCGCATTCGTTTATTCGTTCCCTATTCGTTGACAGCAGGGATGGCACAGGCACAGGAAAAGGGGAGCACGATGATCGCGTCATCTTCAGTTCCTGGTTCCCGGTTGTCTGACCCTCATTCCTCGCCGATGCGATCAACCGGCAGCAGAACCGTGAAGGTGCTCCCAACGCCTGGCGTGCTCTCGACCTGGATATGGCCGCCGTGTTGCGTCACGATATGGGCGCTGATCGCCAGCCCCAGGCCGGTGCCCTGCGGCTTTGTCGTATAGAACGGCTCAAAGAGGTGCGGCATATGCTCCGGGTTGATCCCCACACCTGTATCGCGAACGGCAATCATCACATGCTGAGCGCCGGTCTCACCACTGCAGGCAAGTTCCGTTGCAATATGGAGTTGTCCGCCGTGCGGCATCGCATCACACGCATTGAGCATCAGGTTGAGAAACACCTGGCGTAACTGATCGGGATGGGCAATCAGGCGAGGGAGATGCGGGCAGAAGTCGACCGTTACCGTCACCTGTCCGTGTCGCAGGTGGGTCTGCACCAGTTCGATCGTCTCTGCCAGCAGGTCATTGACTTCTGTCGGCTCCAATTCATCGCGCGCCGGGCGGTAGAAATCGCGCATGCGCGTGATAATACGGGCGATGCGACCGAGTTCATTCTGGGCAATCGTCAGAAAATGGCGCTGCAGCGTATCGGGAGGAATGTCCTGTTCAACCAGATAGAGACTGTTGCGCGCTGCATAGAGCGGATTGTTGATCTCGTGCGCCACCGAGGCCGCCAGTTCGCCGACGGCAGCCAGTTTTGCGCTCTGTAACAGTTGCGCCTGTGCGGCATTGAGCCGCGCCTGCGCCTCGGCATGCAGCGACTGCGTCTGGTCGAGATCGCGTTGCAATGCAGCCGCACGCGCGCGCTGTTGATGTTCCGCAATCGCAACCGCCGTCAGATCCGCCAGCGCCTGCACGAATGGGAGATCGCGCGGATGGACCAGGTGTGGATTCTGATCGCCATACAGCACCAGAGCGCCAAGCCGGGATTCCTCGATCCGTAACGGCGCCAGCAGAGCGCTGCCGGGGGGCCAGAACACCAGGACTTTCTTTTTCTGGGTGATCTGCGCCTCGTTCAATTCGCTCAACGCCGCTTCGAGTTCCGGACCGGCAACCAGCATTGCGCGCGGGGAGAGGAATGCGCGCCCCGCCAGCCCCTGACCGGGGTGCAGGGATAGTCGGCTGGTTGTTCCATTGCTGCTGGCAGCAAGCCGTAGCCGCATCCCCGCCTGATCGGCCAGAAACAGCAACGCACCGCTCGTGCCGGGAAACAGATGAACCGCTTCGCGCACGACCAGTTGCAAAATGGTATCTATCTCGTGCGTGATGAGTAAAGCGGCGCTGATCGTCAGAATAGCGTTCAGGCGCTCATTGGCCAGGTTGACGCGCTGAACGGACGTCGCCATCTGCGCCTCAAGTTCGGCTATGCGCGCATATGCCGCCATCAGCTCAGTCCGTAGATGTGCAACATCGTCCGGCTGACCGTTGACCAAATGCATGAGACGCTGTGTCGAGGAGGCCGATTGCTGTTTCATTGACCTGATTTGTGCACATTAATCTACTGACATGAACAATCGTATCACATCTTTGCGTCTCTCGCAAATCGAATGTTGCGAGACAATAACGGTTGGTCAAGAAGATTTCTCGTGGAGATTACCACAAAGAAAGTACACTAGCGCCATCCTGTATGGTTCCTGTATCTGTGAGGGCGAACCTATGCCACGCAGAAAACGCCAGCATCCGCTCATCAAGGTCGCGCGCGCATATCTGAGCGAACATCAACCGATGTTGAAAGATGCGCCGTTATGCATTCATATGCTCGACGGTCCGCCTGGATCGCCAAGGTATGCTGTTTCGATAGAGCATTGCGGCGCCGATGGATGCCCATACGATGTGTCTCCTGAGGATGCCGCTGATGGACGATGTCCGATTATCGACTGCCCGGTGCGACATTCGGTGCGGTTGCTCTTCGATCGCAACGGCAAACTGGTCAATGCCTCCGAAAGCGGCATTCACTGGGGCTGATACGCTGCAGCGCAAACGAACCTGCGGCGCGCGTCACCTGTCTGGCGGGCTTTAGAGCCTGTCCGAATAACGCAGGATACCGACAAACCGCCCCTTCGATATGCGCTGCCCCCGTACCCCCGTACGGGGGCGTACAGGGGCGCTGCGCGCTCCTCAGGATGCGGTTTTTCGGACAGGCGCCTGGCAGGCTCAAACCCGGGGCGGGCTTCTGTCGGGCGGCGTCGGACGCGGTTCGTGAGCCAGGACAGACCGCACACTACTGCGGAAGTACTATGGATACAGTACGTGATTGGATGAGCCAGCCACCAATCTGCATTGCTGACTCCACGACTCTCCCCGAAGCGCGTCGATTAATGCACCGGCGCCGGGTGCGTCGTCTGCCTGTGCTCGATAGTGATGGTCGCCTGGTCGGGATCGTCACCGAGGGCGACATTAACCGGATCTCTGACTCGCAGGCTCACGACATGCGTCAGTACAATCTGTACCATCGCGTTGTCGATCTGCCGGTGCGTGATTTCATGACCCGCACTGTGATCACGGTAGGACCTGATGATCCGGTGATCGCGGTTGCTCAACTGTTGCTGCACCATCGCATTGGCGGCGTTCCCGTCATCGATGAGGGGCGTGTGATTGGGGTCATCACCGAAAGCGATCTGTTTCGCCGGATGGTGGAGCGAGAGATGCAGCGTTAGCGTGGGGGAACCGTGAACTGAGAACTGGGAACAGCATGAATGTCTGGCGCATCTGACGTGCAATACAGCGTTCCCGCTTTTTTTGCGCCTCGCGTCGCGCCCCTCGCCTGCTGGATTCACGCAGCGAGCGCGCCTGTGCGACCAATCGCCGCTTCGCTCCAGTGGTCGATCAACATTGGCGTATGCTGTTGCATCCATTCGGAGAGGCGTCTGCCCTGCGCCAGCACGGCTGCATGGTAATCGGGCGCCCCCTCGGGTGTCGAAATGACCCGACCAAGTTCGCCGCGCAGCCAGAGCACTTCGATCAACATTGGCAGTGCAGCGATTTCATTCGGCAACAATGGTGCGGTTCGACCGTAACTGCACACCAGGCTGGTCGCCTGCGGGATGTCGAGCGGACCGCGGAAAACACCCCACGAAGCCGACTCTGAGGGTAGCGCCCTGGTTGCAAACCCGACGAGCGCATCCGCAAGATCGACAATGCGTGCGTCCCGTTCGACCTGATCGAAATCGAGCAGCGCCACGACCCGATCGCCGGCGAATCGCACATTATCGGGATGCATATCGCCATGGATCAACACCCGTGGCAGTGCATCGTACTGCTGATCGGACAGGACGGAGCGCAGCGCTGACGCGCGCCCGTCGTACCAGGCAAGATCGGCGTGCAGTTCTCCCATCACATCGCGTTCGTACAACCCTTCGGTCAGTGACGTAATACGTGCTGGTGCATACCGGGGCAGCGCCGCGTCCTCTGGCGGCGGCAGATCGACGACAGCCTGGTGATAGAAGGCGAGAGTCGCGCCGACTTCCGCAATCTGCCCGGGACGTCCGGACTCAAAGTCGGTCCCGTGCACATACTCCTGGACTTCGTAAATTCGTCCATCGATGATGGTTACCGTCGAGCCGTTCGTATTCCGAACCAGGCGCGCCGTCGGAAACGATCGCTGACAGAGATGATCGATCAGACGATGACGATAGCATACCGAAGCCAGTGAAAACCGATAATGGTTGCGGCGTACTACAAATCGACCATATCGAGTGACAACAATGGCGGTCTCATTGACGAAGCCGTGACCCGTAGCTGCGACTCTTTCGATCGATCCCAAATCGTAGTGGGACAGCACACGTGTAATGTCGGTTGATTTCAGCATTGTTCTATGAAGTGCCGGGAAGCGCATCATCGCGCTGGAGCGCGCCACAGAGACGCAAGAGAGCGACCGGCGCGCGCTGGGCGGGCGCTGGGCCGTCGACCACGATGAGTGGTTGCCCGGCTCTCCGTGCCCATTGCTCGTGTGAGCGAACGGCAGAGCCCGCGCTGCCTCTGCCGTGCCAATCCCAGCAGATGGTTCCTTATTGACTGATCATTTCAGTTTCCAGTTGACGCACCAACGCCTGGGCGAACGCATCGATTTTGGCGCGTTCTGCAGACGTGATCTTCGACCATGGTACGAAATCGGGCGCCGGGAGGATGACCCTGAGTGGAGGAACAACCAGCCGCACGCCTCGCTCTGCCAATACGTTGACCAGGTCGTCAATGCCGCTCGGTCGTTCTTCGACAGTTTGTGTGCCAAAGACCGCTATCGCGATACGCCTGAGGCGGCGCTCTGGAATGGTTTCGACCAGATGCCGCATGCGCCAGCTGGCATGATGGGCGTGCGTAAAGCTTCCCAATACCAGCAGGTCACACCCTATGGTATCGCTGGCAGTTACAGAAGTTGCCGGTGCGCAGACAACATGGGAGGCATACGGCGACAGCCGATCGGCGATGATTCTGGCGACCTCGCGGTTGTGACCAAACCAGGATGCGTAGACAATCAGAACTCTCATGGGATGCACCTCGTTGCACCTGCACCTCATTGTGCTCATTCTGAGCATACCACAGCGGCTTTACCATGCCGGCACAGTCTGGCAACCAGCAGTGAACGTTCCATTACGCAGTGCGTTATATTACTTAACCTGGAGTTGTCATTTCACAATGCTGCAGTGCGGCATGAAAGTGGTATACTTATGGTGGTCGATGGACTGTCGGGTTGGGCAAAGGCGGTTGGCGGAGAGCCGCGTTTGCCGAAGCGCACCAGCGCCGCCCGATTGAGCCCAGACCCACGGTGGCCGCCCCCCAAAGCCACCTGCATGCTGGCGTCGGCACCCCCGCCGGCGCCAGTCGCTTTTATCGGCTCTTGGTTCTTGCCGTCCCTACTCATCCTCGCCGCGCAGACGCCGTCGCGCCGCTTCCTGTGCAGCACGGAGGCGCTGGAGTTCGTCGGCGGAGGATGCGGCTGCGTCGGCAGGCGGTCGCCTGGCAGGCTTCTGTTGAGATGGGGAACGAGAAGAGGGGTGCGATGAGGTGACTGCGGTTTCTGATGCTGCGTGTTGTTCGACGCGCGCAGCGCGTGTGCGCAGACCGATGCGTTGCAACCCGACAATCAGCTGCTCGCGCCGAACAACAATACGTCTGAGTGCAATATCCAGCGGCCACAGGACAAACGCCAGCCAGAGCAGCGGCAATCCGACCTCGCGCACAACGCCACGCGCTGCACGCCCGCGTTCGAAGACCTGATGAGGCTGTGGGTCGACTCGCCCGCCGGTGATGTGCGCCAGATCCTCGAGCATACGGTTATCCGCCGTCTGGCTGCGATACTCAGCGCTGAGCGGCATCGCGGCGCCGCCAGTCGCGCCGGCGACCGGCATCCCCTGTCTGTCGTGCGCAGCAATCTGCACCAGATAGGCGCCGGATGGCAGGCTGTCGAGTGCTGCGCGATACCGACCCGGACTGACTTCACGAAGCGTGGTTTCGATGATAGCGCCATCGGCGGCGATCAACCGGGCATCGACGCGCAATCCGCTCTGGGGTGCGCCGTCGGGTGCGCGGGTGATTGCTTCGACAACCAGGGTATCGCCGACAGGGTGTGTCGCGATGGTCAGAGTATCACCGGTTTGCTGCGGCAGGAGCCAGGTGAAGAGTTGTGAGCTGAACTGGGGGAAGGTATCCCACGCCACCCATTCCTTCGCCCACCGTCCGCTAAGATCGCTCGTCCAGGCGAGTGAACGCCCCAGACCATACTGCCACGCTGCCAGCAACACATCACCATCGGGAGTGACGAGCGCTGCCTGCGCTGTCTCGCGTGGCACGGTCAGCACATGGCCGTGGAGTTGAGGAATGGCGTCGATCCCGCGCAGCGCGGGATGCGGCGTTCCTCGTTGCGGCGTCAACGCACCCTCGACGATATATGGCGCGATGATCGTCTGCGCCTCACCGGTCAACAGATCGGGAACATCGGCGGCGCGCTGTGTGAGAAAAGTGCGTCCGCCGCCAGCGGCGGCCATATCACGGATGAATGGCACGTGATCGCCCTGCCCGATGGCGACTGATGTCAGGGTCACACCTTCATCGTGCAGGTCGCTCACAATTGCAAGCGCACCTTCCTGTTGCGTCGTATCGTTCCCATCGGTAATCGTGATGATGTGGCGCACGGGCCGATCGCTGGCGCGAACATACCGCGCCGCCACCTGCAGCGCATCGTGGATGTTGATGCCCCCGCCGCCGAGTCGCACCTGGTTCAGTTGCTCGATAGCGGCATCGCGTTGCGACCCAGGCAAAGGACCGACAATGACACCGGGGCGGTCATCGAACGGAATAACGGTCAACTCATCTTCATCGCGCAAAAGCGCCGCAACCCGCCGTGCGCCCTCGAGCGCCAGCGATAGTTTGGGAATGCCATCCTCAGCGGCAGCCATACTTCCCGAAATATCGATCACCACCACGATACTGACCGGCGATCGGCGCTGGCGCTCAGGAATATCCATCGTCACCGGCAGTGCCGCCTCGACCGGCGTATTGCGCCAGCCTCCGGGCCCGAACGATTGCGGACCGCCGACCATGATCAGACCGCCGCCGAAGTCACGGACATATGTCGCAATCCGTTGTATCGCCTGATCGGAGAACAGGGTGCGGGGAACATTGACCAGTGCAATCGCATCGTACCGGATCAACTCACCGAATGTGGCGGGCATGGATGCCGGATTCACCGTCGTAACGTCCATCTGAGCCGCGCGCAACGCGCGTTCCAGATTGATTGCATCATCAGGGAATTGTGCAACCAGCAACAGGCGCGGTTTGCCCCGCACATAACTGAAGGTCTCGATGGCATTATTCTGTGTGCGCACATCATCTGGAACATCGAGACGCGCTGTGTAGCGGTTGAAACCGGCAGGCGCTTCGGGGAGCAGAATCTCGATGGTTTGCCGCTCAGAACCGATTTCGACCGGCGTCGTCGCGACCACACTCCCATCAGGACCGGTCACTGACAGTTGTGCCGCAACCGGCGCGTTGCTTTCCAGATCGATGCGCAACGGCAGACGCTGACCTTCGCGCGCCGCCGCCGGCAACGTCACACTGACGATCTGCGCATCCAATCCATCGGCGCCGCTACTGAGCGGTATAACGTCGATCGGAATACCCTGCGCGGCGGCGCGCTGCGCGATCTCACGCGCCGTCCCGCGATTTTCACCGCCGTCCGAGAGGAGCGCCAGCCGCCGATGTCCTTCGGCGGGAAGGAGCGCCAGACCGAGTTGCAGTGCATCGGCGATGTTCGTGGCGCCGCCGAAGGGGCGCGCCGCAGGCGCGCCAAAGGTGCGTTCCTGGGAGGGGATCCGCTCGATAAGCGCCTCGCGCCCAAAGACGATGACGCCTGCCCGATCATCCGGCGGCATCGCTGCCAGCGCCTGGGCAATGAACGCCTCTGCACGAGCGCGTTGCGAGGCGGCAACCGAGTCGGATCCATCGAGCAGGAAGATCGTTGTCGTGTTCTCCGGCGGCTGCGCCAGTTGTGCGCCGGCAAGCGCGCCGATCAACGCCAGCACAATAATGGTGCGAACAACAAGACTGAACCATCGCTGCCAGGCGGCAATGCGCGCCGGAGAGAAGAGCGCGATACTCCAAAAGAACAGCAGAATGCAAACAAGCCAGAGGGCATCGGGATAGACAAACGAAACGCTCATACTACGTCGAACGGCGACGCGCTGTGAGCGCGAGGCGGAAGCGCTGCCGCACGTATGTCAGACTGCTCCGCTGATACACAAGCCATTCGATGACAACGATCAGAATTGCTGCCGCCGCCAGCCAGCGCCAGACTTCCTGCCGTCCCACCTGTTCGCGGGTCACTGCCTGTTGCAAGCCGCTGACCTGTGGCACGCGCAACTCACTTGCCGGCGCAATGCGCGATTCTTCCGGCATAAACAGATTAATGGCGAAATGACGTTGCCCGACCACCTGATTGTCGCGCACCTGCTCGATCAGGTACGGTCCGAGCGCGTCAGCATCAGCATAGATTGCCTGTCCCCCCTGGATCGGCGCCGTGTCGACGCGCCCGTCCGGTCGAACGACGCGCACCGCAGTAACGGCGGGATCAACCGCCACTACCAGCGGTTGTCCAGGAGCGATCTGGGATGCCTCCAGACCACTCCCCGGCGCGAGATATCCAATGATATTCGAGATTAACAGCGGAAAGGCGACCTGGAGCGGCAGATCGGAGTCCTGCAGCGCAAATGCCAGCACGACAATCCGACGCCCCTCGCGTTCACCTGCCAGCAGCATCGGACTGCCGTCGCCTTCGACCAGGGTGCGCGCCCATATGCCCGTTTCGAGGCGCATCGCGCGCAGCACATTCACCTCGCTCACGCTGACATTCCGCAGCAATGGCGGCGCCTGCCCTTCAATAACGATCGGCGCCGGGCGCAAGAGCGGAAAATCGACCATGCCGGTGACGGAAAAGAGGGCAGTCGAGCGCATCGGAGCAATAAACAGCATATTACCGGTCGGCAGGGTGTCCGGCACGACGCGATCAAAGATTGTGATCGGTGGCGCAGCATCGCCGGAGACTGTTGTGGTTGTCGTTTTTGTGGCAGTGATGCCGGGCAGCAGAGCAAGCGCCGTTTCAAGGAAGCGATTGCCAGGACCGACGATGCGCACCTCAACGCCGGCGCCTGCCGCACTCACCGCCCATGCGCGATCGTCGGACGGCAGAAAGTCTCCATCCGGCGCCGGACTGAGACGCGCTTCAGCCACGCGCACCTGTGCCGGGATATCGACGATCACAGTCTGAACAGCGTCTGCGGCGCCGTCGGGTCCGAAGTTGAGGTCATACGCATTGAAGAGTGCGCCATCGAGGTAGAGGTCGAGCCGTCGCAAAACCGGCGCCGAACCATAACTGGTCGCCTGAACGAACAGCGTCTGCCCGGCAAGACCCGGTTGCATCGCCATCGCGCTGATCGCAACATTCTCCGCGCGCTGTCCGACAGGAAAATAGCGCACTGTCGCCGGCACGCGAATATCAGCCGGAACGTCGACGTTGCCATCGGAGATAATGGCCACCTCGCTATCCGGTTCACGCGCCGCGAGAGCGGCAGCGAGCGCCAGCGCCTGCGACAGATCGCCGCGACCGCCCACGTTGAGCGTCACCGAGCGAATAGCGTCGTACATCTGACGGCGATCAGTGGTCGAAGCGGCCAGCACTTCCATCTGCCCGCCAATGGCAATAATGGTTGCGCGCCCGCCTTCAGGCAACTGATCAACCAGCGTCTGCGCCTGACGACGCGCCGCTTCGATCCGCGAGGGAGGAACGTCCGTCGCCGCCATGCTCGCCGAACGGTCGATGATGATGATCAGGTTTCGCCCGCTGATGCCGGTGGTGAGAAAGAAAGGACGCGCCAGGGCGATCGCCAGCAGCAACAGGAGCAGTAACTGCAGGAAGAGCAGCCAGTTGCGCCGCAGGCGCTGCCAGGGCGCATTTGCTTCCACATCACGCACCATGCGCTGCCAGAGGAATGTCGAGGAGACACGCCGTTCCTCGCGGCGAAGTTTCAGCAAGTACATCGCCACGATCAGCGGTCCCACAACGAGCAGACTGAGGAATGCCAGCGGCGTCAAAAACGACATACAGCGCCCATCATCATCATCGCAGCACCCCGCGCTGGCGCAGCATCGTCAAAATGAACTCTTCGACCGGTTGTGCGGTATCGACCTGCACATAGGTGATGCCACGACCATGACAGAAGCGCTCAATCGCTTCCTGCCAGTCGTGCAGATGGCGCTGATAGCGCTGCAACGTTTCCAGATCGGCAGTGATCTCGACCGCCTCACCGGTTTCAGCGTCCAGCAGCCGAAAATCGCCATCGAGTTGCGGGCGCAGTTCCTGCGGCGCCAGAATATGGAGCAGCGTGATCTCGAACGGTCGCGAACCGAGCGCGCGGAGTGCATCTTCCCAGCGTGGATCGAGCAGATCGGAACAGAGGATCAACGGACCGGGGTTGATCGCAGTGCGTGCATAGCGTTTGCAGGCATCGAGCAGGTCGCCGGCGCCGCCGGGCTGGAGGCGCTGGAGGAATGCGAAGAGCGGCAGCGCCCCCGCCTTGCCGCGCACCCCGCGCAGTTGTGCGCCCGCTCCGGCCGCAAACGCCGTCACCGTCACGCGGTCGAGCGTCGAGAGCGCCACATATCCAAACGCTGCCGCAAGGCGTCGGGCATAGGTCAACTTGTGCGGATCGCCCCAATCCATCGAGGCGCTGTTATCGACGAGCAGATGGATGGTCAACTCTTCCTCAGCCACGAACAATTTGAGGAAGAAACGCTCCATCCGCGCATAGAGGTTCCAGTCGATCTGGCGAATATCGTCGCCGCGCGCATAGGGGCGAAAATCGGCGAACTCGACCGATGACCCACGACGCGGACTGCGTCGCTCACCCTGAATATCGCCGACCATTGCACGTCGCGTCAGCAGCGCCAGGCGATCCAGTTTGCGCAGAAATGCGGAATCGAGTAATGGTTGTGAAGAGGTCGTCGTCATCGGAAGTTCCACATCATGGACGCGAACGTCTCCACGCGGCAACGGTGCGGTGCGACGCACTCTTCTATTCTGCGCGCACCGATTCGACCACCTGTTTGACGATATCATCGGGGGAAACCCCCTCCGCCTGCGCCTCGAAATTGAGGATCACCCGATGTCGCAGCGCGGGCAGCGCCGCCTGGCGCAGATCGGCGAACGCAACGTTGTAGCGCCCATCGAGCAGCGCCATGATCTTACCCGCCAGGATGAGCGCCTGCATACCGCGCGGGCTGGCGCCATAGCGCACATACTGCTTCGTTACCGATGGCGCGTCCTTATCTTCGGGATGGGTGGCGGTAATCAGGCGCGCCGCATAAGCGAGGACGTGACTGGCAATCGGGACCGATCGCGCCAGCTGCTGCATTGCCAGGATGGTTGATGCATTCGCCACCTTGCGCACCTGCGGCATCCGCGCGCCGGTGGTGCGGTTGGCAATTTCCACCAGGTCGGCGGCAGTTGGAAATGGAATGAGAATCTTGAAGAAGAAGCGATCAAGTTGCGCTTCGGGCAAAGGATAGGTTCCTTCCATTTCGAGCGGGTTTTGCGTCGCCAGCACGAAGAACGGGCTCTCCAGACGATGAATCGTTTTGGCGACCGTCACCGTATGTTCCTGCATCGCCTCGAGCAGGGCGCTCTGCGTTTTCGGCGTGGCGCGGTTGATCTCATCAGCCAGGATGAGGTTGGCAAAAATCGGTCCCGGCTCGAACCGAAACGTTTTACGTCCTGCCTCATCTTCGCTGATCAGAGTCGTGCCGACAATATCGGCAGGCATGAGGTCGGGCGTGAACTGGATGCGGCTAAAGGAACAATCGATCACATCAGCGAGGGTGCGGACCAGTGTAGTCTTCGCCAGACCGGGAACTCCTTCGAGGAGCGCATTGCCGCCCGCCAGCAATGTAATAACCGTCTGTCGGACCAGTTCCCGCTGCCCGACGATGACTTGTGCGATTTCGGTTTCGATCGCCAGCGCGCGCTGGCGGAACTCTTCGGGTGATAGAACGTCTTTTGGCGCTGCTTCGGCTGCTGTCATATCGCTTCTTTCTCACAGACTCACGATTGCAAAACTCCGCATCATCAGGCTGATCGACACCACGATCAACGTTATCCACGATACTGCTGTGATGGCAAAGACGAATGCGACGACGTTCGTGGAAGGCTTCATCAGGCGTCCACCAAGAATGATCGCTGCGCTGCCAAGGATGACGATCAACGCAAGCACGGCGATAAAGAACCACATCATACGAAGAAACCACCTCCTGACTCGAACGTGGAGCGAGGAAGATTGCATCACGGCTCGAGCCGTGAGAAATAGTCGCGCACGTAATCCTTCAGGTGCGGCGGGATCGCGCTCTGATCGAGCGCTTCACCGGCTGCACGCTGGTAATCCTGCAACACCTGCTGGTAGGGAGTCTGAAGCGGACTGACACCGCCTGGCATATTCATCTGCCCCTGCTGGATCTGGGTCTGTCCTTCCGCGCCTTGCTGCCCCTGAATGCGTTCTATCTCACGTGGCTGACCATCAGGGGTGAAGGGCTGGTAGACAAGGTCACTGCTCCCGGCGCCCGCCTCATTGCCTGTTGCCGGGCTTTGCTGTTGCCCCTGCTGCTGCCCTTGTTGTTGCCCCTGCTGCTGTCCCTGCTGCTGCCCTTGTTGTTGCTGCGCCTGTTGTTGTTGCCCCTGCTGTTGCTGCCCTTGTTGTTGCCCCTGCTGTTGCTGCCCTTGTTGTTGCCCCTGCTGCTGTCCCTGCTGCTGCCCTTGTTGTTGCCCCTGCTGCTGCCCTTGTTGTTGCCCCTGCTGCTGTCCCTGCTGCTGCCCTTGTTGTTGCCCTTGCTGTTGCTGCGCCTGTTGTTGCCCCTGCTGTTGCTGCCCTTGTTGTTGCCCCTGCTGCTGTCCTTGTTGTTGCCCCTGCTGTTGTTGCGCCTGTTGCTGCGCCTGCTGCCGCCCTGACTGAGCGATGGACTGGCGCTGTTCCTGAAGTTCGGCGATCGACTGCTGGGTAGCCTGTTGCGCCGCCTGCTGTTGCTGCGCCTGCTGGATGCTCTGTGCCGCCTGTTCAAGCGCCTGCTGCGCCTGCTGGATGTCATTTTGCTGCAGCGCATCCGCCGCCTGCTGCAGCGTCTGAGCCGTCTGCGGTGCGCTCTGCTGCAATTGCTGCGCTTCCTGGCGCAGTTGTTCCGCAAGTTGCGCACGTTCTTCGGGGGTCATCTGTTCGATCTGTTGCGCCAGTTGCTGGAGCGAATCTTCAGCCTGTTCCAGCGTTGGACGGCTGCTCTGCTGTTGCCCTTCGAGCGCCTGCAGATTGCGGGCAAGTTGCTCGAGCGCTGCACGCTGCGCCTCGGTTTCTGGACTCAGGCGCTGCTGCAGACGCGCTTCGGTGGTCGAAAGGTCAGCGAGCGCCTCTTCGCGGTTGCCCGGGTTCTGATCCAGACGCTGCTGCAAATCCGCCAGTTCGCGGTCCAGCGCGGCGCGTTCTTCGGGGCTGAGATTCGGGTTCTGTGCAATCTCCTGACGCAGCTGTTCAATCTGCGCCGCCGCCTGCTGCGTCGCCTCACGGATTGCTGCCAGCTCCTGCAGCGCCTGTTCCTGCGGGTTGGGCAGCACAATCAGCGCAACCACGGCAGCAACCAGCGCCAGGGCAGCAATCAGCGGCCGGCGGTTAATCTCGAATGGCACCAGACGCGGCTTGAGGGTTGCCGCAAAGGAATATGCGTCGCGCTGCTGCAATTCGACCAGCGGCGACTGCTCGGCGCGCTGCCCCAGTTCCAGCGCCGTCGCCAGACGTTCACGCGCATCGAGCAACGTATCGATCCGCTGTGCAACGCGAATCGGGGGCAGCGGACGCAGCGCCAGATAGCCAGTGACGATCAGCGACCACAGCGCCAGCGGCGCCAGCGATATCCAGAGCAAACCCGGAATGGGGTACAGACGACCTGCCACTTGCGCGACGAGCGACAGCGCGGCAGCGATCCAGAGTGTACTGCTGGCAAACCAGAGCGTATCGCGCACACGCAGGCGCAATGCCATCGGGCGCAACTGCTGCCGGAGTTGATCGATTGTCACAGAAGGCGCTGACATCAGACGGTCGCCTATTCCTCGACACGACGCCAGAACGAGCGTTCACTGACGCGCCTCGTTCCGTTGCCGTCATCGATGAACTCGATCACCCGTTCGCTGATGATCGTCACGACACTGTTCGCCGCTGCGCGCGTTGCCGGCGGCTGCGCCGCAGATTTCACGGCAGGCAGCGATGCGGAAGGAAGGGTGACGGGCATATTTCGCTGCTCGATGCGCCGCGCCAGCCAGGCGATGCCCGCTTCCGCCGCCAGTGCGACGGCGCTGATCGCCACCGCGCGCCCGACATCGCGCCAGCGCGCCGGGATCGCCGAACCGAGACGCATCAGCGGTTGCGACGAGAGGGGCGCGGGAAGCAACCGTTCCAGCGCTGCGCCACATTTCCCACAGAAGTGATGATCGAGCGGATTACCGTGACCGCATTGCGAACAAATGCGCTCTACCATCGGGTGCTCCTCATTCCGCGTATCGACACTCTGTTGAAGTATAGCACACTTCGCTGCCGGTTGGCGTGATATGTCAATGAGAGCGATATGGTGCAGATAAACATAGCCGATAGGCGATAGCCGATAGCCGATACACTTCCGCTGTGTTCATCGCTGCATTGCAACGTCGCTACGCCTGCACCCACGGTCGCGCGCCGCCGCAGGCGTAGAGGCGTTCCCGGTGACCCCTGGTTGGGGTGGGTGCATCGTTTTTCACCGTCGGGACGCCTGTTTGGGGGCAGGTACGCGACCTGCCCCTGCGGATGTCCGGTTGGGAAGCGGGGGTGAGGGCGAATCAGGACATCCCAACGTCTTTCATACCCATCTCTGTCCACACGACTCGGTCCGCCTCTGGCAGGGGGATGGGGTCAACTGCCATCCGACGTTTCTATGGCGTTTCATGCCTGCACCCCTCAGATCGCATTGACTTGCGAAATATGCCGTGTTGTGGTATCATTCTGCGTGGGCCTCTAGCTCAATTGGCAGAGCAGTTGACTCTTAATCAATCGGTTCAGGGTTCGAGTCCCTGGAGGCCCACCACGACGATATGCTCACCGTAACGGTGAGCTTTTTTTGCCCCAATATTTCCTCGCGTAGTCTTCCACTCCCAACCATCACAACTGCCCGGTATCGTCCCACGCATCGAGGCGCGCGCAGTAGCCGGGGTCGTCGTAGCGCGCCGGATGGTATGCTGCGGCATACGTCGGCAACGCCGAGCCGCTGATATGCGCCGCCAGCAGTTCTGCCGCGCCGCATGCCGCCATGATCCCGTAGCCGGACAACGCGCCCAACACAAACGACCCGCGCGGTCCCACCGGTCCGATCAGCGGACGGTTTTCACGGGTTTTGGTGTAGTAGCCGCCGTCGATCGTCGGACGCGGCGGACGGTGGATATATGCCTCGAGCGCCGGGATGATCCGCGCCAGTCCGCGCAGCGTCACATCGAAGAAGTAGGGCGCTGACGGCAGTGGAAAGACTTCTTCGACCGGCGCGGCATCGTATGCCCACAACGCGATGACCCACTGGCTCCCCTCACCGCCTTCCGGTCGGCAGTGCGCGCCGGCCGGAAGGGTTCCGAGCAGCGCATGCGCCGCTGGATCGTCGGCGATCAGCGCCCGTTCTTCATCAGTCCAGGCGATGGTCTGAGGATCGGCGCAGATCAGAAGTGGTGCATCGCGTGGCACAATCCCCAGGTGATCCTCAAATGCGACTTTGAGGTGCCGTTCCGAAAAGACCGGCAATGTGACGCCAGCCATGCGCCCGACCTGGCGCAGGAACGGTCCGGCAGCATTCACGAATGCGTTCGTGGCGATACGCTGCGCGCCAGCCTGCACGGCAACGACCTGTCCATTGCGAACCGCGACCGACTCGACGCGCGCGCACAGGAAGCGCGCCCCACGACGTCGCGCCCGTTCGAGCAGCGCCATACCGAGTTGTTGGGCGCTCAGCCATCCGCAGCGTCGTGCGTGCAGCGCGGCAACCGCGCGATCTGCGCAGCAGGGAAAGAACCGGCGCAGGACGGAGGGTTCCAGAATCAGATCGGCGCCGTCCAGGCGCTGATCGAACCCGTGGGCAACCGCAGGCGTATAGGTCTCAGGCGTTGTATGGATGCGCAGCGATCCCGCTCCCAGCGCCGCCGCCTCTTCGCCTGCACGGCGCAGCAGATCGATCCGCGCCGGATCGGTTGTCACGTAGAGGTAGCCGCGCCGGTTGAGCGCGATGGCGTTGTCGGTTTCGCGCGCCAGCGCCTCAAGCAGATCGATGCTCCGGTTCATCAACGCAACCATTGCATCGTCGGGACCGGGCCACCAGTTGCGGTAGCACTCGCTCGATTGATCGCTGGTCAACGAGAGCGGTGAGCGCTCATCGACCAGCAGCACCGATGCGCCCTGCGCGGTCAGCGCATCGGCGGCAGCGACGCCGGCAATGCCGGCGCCACCGATCACAACGTCGTAGCCTGTCACGACCCCTCCAGAACCGTGTTCAATGCTTCGGGGATGGGTTTGATCCGCGACTCGCTCAGGTTCGGCTGCCCCTGTGGACGAACCACCCGCGCGCCCAACCGTCCACGCGCCTGGCGGCGCTGCGCCAATCTCGGATGCGGGCGAAAGTTCTCATTTGTGAACGTCTGCACGCTCCAGGAGAGAATCCTGTCGGGGCACGGCGGTGCCGTGACCCAACAGGGCAAAGCTCACCTGCGCGGGCGAGAACAGATGATGCAAGACCATCAATCGCCTGCCATAGTATACCTGGTTTAGTGCCCATCTGAAAAACCGCATCCTGAGTAGCGCGCAGCGCGTATCGAAGGGGCGGTTTTTCGGACAGGCTCTCAGTCACGCCGCATGCCATCGATTCGGTCAGCAAATGTCACCGACAATGCCTGGAAGCGTGGCAGCGGCCTGCGCAGCGTCTTAGCGCAGGCGGTGATCGCTTCAGTGCGGTAACTCAGCGCCGCCGCGCGATCTTCCAGGAGATTATGACGACAACGAGACATCGCTTGATGATCGCACCACAAAGGCACGAAGTCCACAAAGGCCACGCTTATCGATCGCACTGTTTCGAGCCCGTTGTACCCGCGCAGATAACGGTTCGCGCTCGAAGGTTTGGAGGATGCCCCGGCGATCACGCATCGGCGGCGGTGTGGCTTTCGCAAGCGCTACGAGACGTCGCTCCGCCGACGCAAAAACGCCATGGTTACGATACGTCTGAACACGTACCGTTCCAGTATACGAGAAATCTCGTTGTGGTGTTATGGTCTGGTCACTGCGTGACGCGAATCCACGAACACCTGATGGTATAATCAAAGACGTTGGCTCAACAGTCGTGCAGGTATCTTGAGGGGATTGTGCTGTGTCCGAAAGTAAGCCGGTGACTCCGCGCCGGATTGCTGTCGCCTGTCAGGGCGGCGGCAGTCATACCGCCGCAGGGTCTCTGGGCAATTGTGATTGCGCTGACCGCCTCGATCATTGCACTGATTGCGCTTAACTACCAGCGGATCGAGAAACTCAGCGCGACCCTCAACAAGGGCGCTGACGCTTCAGTGCTGCCGATCTTCAATACAGCCAGTCAGGTGGGCTTTGGTGCATTGATCGCGGCTCTGCCCGGCTTCATCGTTATCCGTGATGCAGTGCTGAGTCTGGGGGGTGACAACCCGCTGGTAGGGCTGGCCATCTCGGTCGGTCTTCTCTCAGGGATTACAGGGTCGGCTTCCAGCGGGATAAGCATCGTCTTGCAGACCCTGGGCGAGACCTTCGTGGCACAGGCTGAGACGGCCGGTATTTCACTCGACCTGATGCACCGGGTTACGGTCGTGGCGGCGGGTGGGATCGACTCGTTGCCCCACAGTGGAGCGGTGATCACGCTGCTGGCGATCTGTGGTCTGACGCATCGTGAAGCCTACCTCGACATCTTCATGGTCGCGGTGGCATTTCCCGTGGCGGCCCTGATTGCGTTGGTCGGGTTGGGGACGCTCTTTGGTTCATTCTGACGGCGGCAGATACAGCGGAGGGCAGTGGTATGAGCGCCGATGATATGCTGATCTTTCCTGGCTCAGGGAGTCCGAAGTTGACGGTGAACATCTGCAATTACCTGGGTGTGACGCCGGGAGAGTGTGAAGTGCTGCGCTTTTCCGAGGGCAACCTGTTTGTGCGCATTCTGGAGAACGTGCGCGGGCGACACGTGTACATCGTGCAGTCAACGGCATTTCCGGCGAACGACAATTTCATGGAACTCCTCTTCTGGATCGACGCTTTCAAACGTGCCAGCGCCGCATCGGTGACGGCCGTGGTGCCCTTTTTCAGTTACGCCAAGGGAGACAAAAAAGACGAACCGCGCGTCTCGATCCGCGCGCGGGTGTGCGCCGATGCCATTGAGGCGGCAGGCGCCGATCGAATCGTCGTCATGGACCTGCACGCGCCGCAGATTCAGGGGTTTTTCAAGATTCCCGTGGACGATCTCTACGCTCTGCCGGTGCTGTGCGATCGGGTCAAACAGATGAGCCTCGACAATCTGATTGTTGTTGCGCCCGATAGCGGTTTCGCCAAGAAAGCGCGCAAATATGCGCGGTACCTTGGCGTCTCTATGGCGGTTGGCGACAAAGAGCGTGTTGCGCACGACGAGCATGCGCACGTTGTTGAGATTATCGGCGATGTGGAGGGCAAAACAGCGCTGATCGTCGATGATTTCACTATTTCTGGGGGAACACTTGTCGAAGTTGCCCAGCAACTGCTGGTGCGCGGCGCAAAAGACGTATACGCCGCCGTCACCCACGGCGTCTTCGCCAGAGGTGCGATGGAACGGCTGGCAGACAGTCCGATCCGGCGCCTGCTGATCACCGATACCGTTGAAACGCAACCGGTGACATTGACGCCGCAGATTGAAGTGGTGTCGGTCGCGCCGCTGTTTGGCGAAGCGATCCGCCGCATTCACAATCGTGAAAGTATCAGTGTGCTGTTTCCGCGATAGCAACGCTCTGTGCGCCTATGACTCTCACCGTCACCTCGCTTGCTTCAGGAAGCAGCGGTAATGCCCTGCTGGTGCGCTCTGGTGGTGCGGCGCTGCTTGTCGATTGCGGGTTGCCGCTTCGCACGATCGAGCGGGCGCTGGCGCGCGCCGACGTGAACCCGGCGCAGTTGAGCGCCATTCTGCTCACCCATGAGCATGGCGATCACGCGCTGTCGGCCGGACCGATGGCGCGACGGTACAGCATTCCAGTGGTCGCGAACCGTCCGACCCTGGCTGCGCTGGCGCACGACCTGGAAGGCGCCCCTGTTCAGGAACTGGCGACCGGCGCCGCGGTCTCGATTGCCGGTTTTGGTGTGTGCAGTTTTCCGGTGCCGCACGACGCCGCCGAACCGGTGGGATACACCATCAGCGCCGGCCGATGGTGCGTCGGAGTCGCGACTGATCTGGGGCACTGGAATGATGCGATTGTGGAGGGATTGACCCCGGCTGATCTGGTCGTCATCGAAGCGAATCACGATCAGGAGAAATTGTGGCGTGCGCCATATGTGGAAGTCGTCAAGCATCGCATCTACAGCCCAACCGGGCATCTGGACAATATCGCCGCCGGACGTCTGCTTGCCCGACTGGGGCGTGATGGACGACGGCGCAGCGCCTGGCTGGCGCATCTGTCTCAGGAAGCCAATTCGCCGCAGATCGCCGAACAGGTGGTGCGTGGGGTGCTGGCGCTTGCCGGTGTGCGGTATCTCGGCGTGGCGGCATTGCCGCGGCGCGCGCCGTTGCACTGGTCGAGCGACATGCATGGCGAGCAGTTGTCGCTCTTCGACTGAAAACGCATACCTTTTGTTCAGATTGTGTCCACGATGGCGCTGCAGCACAACGCCATCCCGCCGTTTTGTTGTCGTATACTCTCCCTTGGTTGCGATTCGTTAACCGGCGCTCTCTTCAGCGGCTCACTATAATAGCCTCAAGCGAATCTCCGTGTTCTGCAATGTGATGTCTGCCGCACCGATCCGCGCCAGAGTATGAAAGCAGCCGGCGTCAGCGTCGACGGGTGTGCGTCTGACTGGATTCGTGCGCCTTGCAACCGGCGTCAGCGTATGCATGAACTATCGATTGCTCACAGTCTGGTCGAGATCGCCGAAGAAGCGGCGGCAAAAGCAGGCGTCACGCGGGTTGCCGTGGTTCACCTTCGGCTGGGGGTGCTGTCGGGAGTGGTGCGTGATGCGCTTCTGTTCGGGTTTGATGTCGCAACCGTCGGAACACGTCTGGAAGGGGCGCGCCTGGAGATCGAAGAGGTGCCATTGCAGGCGTACTGCGCCGATTGTGACGCAGTGGTGACGTTGTCCAATCCGCAGCGGTTTCGTTGCCCGCGTTGTGATGCGCCGTGTGGACGCATCGTGACGGGGCAGGAGATCGAACTGACGGCGCTGGAATACGAAGAGAGTGCGCCGGAAGCCACAGCGTCGTGACCGTCTGGCGCCAGCATGATCGCGAAAGACAACGGCGCCTGTAGCGATAGAGCCGACTGACACGGGAGACTCTCGAAGGAGGCGTTATGGTGCATCTATCGCTTCGCCCACAACCGCTTGGCATCTTTCCTGCACCGACGGGGTATCTGGTGATTCCGCCCGTTGCCGGCGCTGAAGAGGTCTGTGCTGCGCTGCTCGCCGGGCAACCCCCGGAACGAACGCCTGATGCGCTGCGCTTCTACACCCTGGCGCTGGCAAATGACCGCGAGAGCGCCCTGCGCGCGCTGGCGCATGATCCCTCACCGGAGGCGCACTACAATCGTTTCGTGCTGCAGAGCGACCCGGATGTCTATCCGCGTCTGCGCCAGCGGTTGCATGGCGATCTGGCCACTCTGCTCGATCTCGTGGCATACATGGGCGGCCTGACCGATGCTCCGCCTGATGCAGATGCAGTGCACGGCGAAATTGCGGCGTGCGTCCTCCCGGCGCATGCTGCAGCGGCGCTTGCCCGCCAGGAATACGATGCGGCCATTGCAGCGCTGCAGCGGGCAGTTGAAGAAGTTCGCCGGATTTCGCCATTGTGTGCTGCGCAGATTCTCGATCAGCTGGCGACAGTCTATGCCGGCGTCAACCAGCCGGCAGCAGCGCTTCAGGCGCTGCGCGATGCCGTGACGCTGACCGGCGGGGGGCGTCGTCTCGAACTGCGCGCGTACCTGGCGGTGCGGTTGGGTATGGCGTGCCACGACCTTGCCGGCGAGCAACGCGCATTACTGAGCGAAGCGCGGGAGTGGTTCTGTGAAGCGTTGCGCTGCTGTTCGATCGAGCGCACTCCCGACCTCTATGCGCTGGCGCATTATCGGCTGGCGCTGACAATCCTGGCGCTCGCGCCTGCGGGCAACGGCGATCAGGTATTGCGCGAACGGGCGATCCAGTCGTTGCGCGAGTCGCTCCGGGTCTACACATGCGACACGCACTACGAGCAATGGCTCAATGCGCAGGTCACGCTTGCCAACGCACTGCGTATTTCGTCCCTTGCGTCCCCTGCCGATCAGCTGGCCGAAGCAGTGCGTTTGTACGACGAGGCGCTGGCAAGCCGCGATCAGGAGTACGATCCGATCTGGTACGGGCGCCTGCTGGCAAACCAGGGGAACGCGCTCTTCCACCTCGGCGACATTGATCGCGCCCGCGATCGTCTGATCCGCGCCCGCGCGCTCTTCCTCGCCAGCCGCGACTATGGCGCTGCAGCGTTGCTCGATGAGGCGCTGGTTGAGATTGACCAGCAAAATATGAAGCACGCAGGTTTCAGGAATTAGCGATTGCGTTCTGCCCCAGAATCGGGACACGCTGCAGGCTGTTCAGCCTGCAGCGTTTTTGTGTCCTGCAGTGCAGGCATTGTTAGCGAATTGGTTGCCATTTTGTGCACACTTCGACTCTTGCCGTCGAGTTAATGGCATGATACATCAATATCAGCACGTGCGCTTCTGCGCGCCACGTTCCGCGTCTCTCACACGCTCGATGGATGCCGCGTCTGTGCCGTTCGAGCAGGGTTGCCTCGCCTGCATACCGAATTCAACACAATCATCAGATATCGCTTCACCTGTCGGATGAGATGGTCATGCGCATGGCGCTCACCGCAGCGATGAAAACAGACCTGGGCGCGCGGGCGTCTCGCCCGCGCGCCCGGCGGCTGTGTTCACCTCAGAGCAAGGAGGCTGGCTGTGCAGAGTACATTTTCCCTGACCCGATCCCTGAGCGTGCGACTGGCGCTCTTCACCATCGCAATCACGCTGACGGCGATGCTGACGCTCACAATGCTCACGAATACGGTCGCAACTCAGAATGCTATCGCAACTGCGCGTCACCAGGTTGATACCCAAACCCTCAATGGCATCGAGCGTGTCGAAATGTATCTGCAAGACCGGCGCTCCGGCGTTATGTTGATTGCGCAGCTGCCGCTCGTGCGCGCAATGCTTGCTGCGCAGGATGATCCTGAAGCGCGAGAACGGGGGCAGACGGTCATTAATGCAGCGCAGAGCACGTTTAATTATGATGCGGTATCATTGCTGAATACGGCAGGGAAGACAGTGCTCAGCACAAACCCGGCGCTGCTCAGCCAGGATCGCAGCCAGCAGCCGGATGTCGCCAGCGCGCAGCGCGGCGCGCCGGCAATCTCAGACGTCATCGCCGACCCGGGGGAGGAGCGGGTCTACCTCCATTTTACAGCCCCGGTTTACGGATCGGACAACCAGCTCATCGGCATCGTCGATGGGCGAACACCCATTGACGATATTCATCGCCTGGTCAAGATGGACGCCAATCGCAGCGGCGTTGGGAGTTATAGCGTGATTATTGATCGCCACGGTATTCGTCTTTCCATTCCCGACTTCCCGAACCTGCTCTTTCATCCCACTGCGCCGCTCGACCCGATCATTGCAGGTGACATGATCAGGAACCGCCGATTCGGCAGCAATACTGCTATTCTGCTCCAGAGCGCCTCATCGATGCCTGAGGTCAGGCAGGGGGTCGATGTGCTTGATCGACGCGTTGAAGAGCGCTATTTTTTCCAGGGCGAACTCAACTCTGGAGAGACAGGGGAGTCGGTGATGCGCAAAATGCGCTCGGTTGACTGGTATTACATCCATCGCGTACCAATCGAGCAATTCTACCGCGTTGTTCGGGAACAGACCAACTATTCGCTGCTGGTCACTGCGATAACGGCAGTGGTCGCAATTGCAATCACGCTCTGGTTTGTTCAGCGATCAGTGCGCCGACCGTTGTTCCAGCTGGTGGAGACAGCCAGCGCAATCGCGAAGGGCGACCTGAGGCAACGATTGCGGATGCAGCAGAATGATGAGGTTGGTATTCTTGCGAACAACTTCGATGTTATGGCGGATGCACTGGAAGCGCGCATCCACGAGGCGCAGGCAGCGCAGGCGGAAGCGCAGCGTCTCCAGCGCATCGAAGCCGAGCGTCGCACAGCGCTCGAACGCAGCGTGTCCGAGTACCTGGCGTTTGTACAGCGTGTCGCAAATGGCGATCTCTCGCGCACGCTCCACATTGATCGCAGTGATGCCCTGGGTCAATTGGGCGAAGGTCTCAACCAGATGATTGAAAGTCTGCGCAGCATGCATCGCCAGTCGCAAGAAGCCGCAAATGCTATCGCAACAGCGGCTGCCCAGATTCTGGCGACGACCACCCAGCAGGCAGCAGCAGCCAATGAACAATCCACAGCCGTAACACAGACCATGGCCGCGCTCGATGAGGTGCGCGCCATTGCGCGTCAGACAGCCGATCAGTCCAATCATATCGCGCATGATGCGCAGTCGGCGCTGACCGTCGCCCAACAGGGGATCGCCATCGTGGAAGAGACCGTGCACAGCATGACCGATATTCGACAGCGCGTCGAAGGAATTGCGCAGACGATCCTCTCGCTTGCCAGTCAGGCGCAGACCATCAATACCATCACCGGCACAGTCTCCGAACTTGCCGATCAGTCCAATCTGCTGGCGCTCAATGCTGCAATCGAAGCGGCGCGCGCCGGCGAACAGGGACGGAGTTTCTCGGTGGTTGCGCAACAGGTGCGCGATCTGGCGGAACGCAGCAAACAAGCGACGGTGCAGGTGCGCTCGATCCTGGGAGACATCCAGAAGTCGACCAATGCGGCGGTGATGGTCACTGAGGAAGGCACGAAGCGTGTGGACACCGGCAGCCGTCTGGTCAGCCAGGCTGGCGACATCATCCACCGGATTGCCAGTGAGGTCGAGAACGGCGCCCAGGTCAATGTGCAGATGGCTGCCAGCGCCCGACAGGCAACCTCTGGACTGGATCAGATTGGACAGGCGTTAATGTCCATTCAGAAAGCCGCCAGCGAGACGCTGTCCAGCACGCGCCAGGCGGAACGCGCCGCACAGGACCTGAACTCGCTGGCACAGTCGCTTCAGCACATGGTGACCAGGTACCGGCTATCATAGCGCAACGTGTTCACGAAGAAACCACTATCTGCTGCAGCGAATCATGAGCGCAATGCTGCCATCTGACGTTGAATGAACGCCTGGAGTTCGGCGACGGTCGTGTTGCCGAGCGAAGACGCCGGGGCATCTGGCGGCAGTACTGAGAGGGCGCGACTCAATCGCTCGTAAGCTCGTCGAGCATCGCCGGTGCGTCCGGTTCGTTGAAGGATGACGGCAATTGCCAGGGAGGCGAGGTGAAGGGTGTGGTCGAGATAGATGGCGCGCCGATAGGCGGCGATTGCGTCATCGAATCGCTCCTGGTGCTCAAAAATCTGTCCGGTCAGCAGGTGCGCTTCGGCGTATAGTGGTTGTCGTTCTATCACCGCGGTACACAGGCGCAAAGCGGTCTCCAGATCTCCGCGATCGGCAGCCTGGCGGGCTGCAGTGAGAGCATCCGCTTCGCCAGGTATGGGTTGCGGCGATGTTCCCTGATGTGAGGAGGGGTGTCGCTCGCGTGCGACCGGTGCAGCACTGGCGTCAGTGGCTGATGCACCACGAACAGATGCTACAGAACGAGCGACCTCTGCATCGGAAGGAGCGGGCGTCGCTGTCGGTAATGGCGGGCGCGATGGCGACGACGCGATCAAAGGCGCAGGATGCTCGAACAGTGGTGCATGCAGCGGCTTGCGATAGATGACTGTGCCAGGGCAGTTGATGGTCTCGAACGCAGCGAAGAAATCGGAACGCGCTTCCGCGTGCCCGACGATCAGCCATCCGCCCGGTGTCAGGGCGTGGTACAGACGGCGCACGACCGTTCGGATGGTTTCATCGTCGAAATAGATCAACACATTGCGACACAGAATCACATCCTGCATACTTGTGCCGTTCATCACGGCGGGATATTCATCCTCGACCAGATTCAGCCGGGCAAACAGCACCTGCTGACGAATACCGGAAGCAATCCGCCAGCGCGCATTACCGGTCTGTTCAAAATACTGCTCGCGCACAACAGCGGGCGTCTCGCGAAATGACCAGGCGCCGTACACCCCGGCGCGCGCTCGTTCCAGGAACGTCGTATTAATGTCGGTCGCCAGGATCGCAACCTGCCAGGACGGAGGATCAGGCAGCGTCTCACGGAGGAGGATCGCCAGCGAGTAGGGTTCTTCACCCGTCGCGCAACCGGCGCTCCAGAAGCGCAGGGATCGAATCGCGCCGCGTCGCTCGATAAGGTCGGGAATGACCCGGGTGCGCAATGCATCGAACTGTGCAGCATTCCGAAAGAAATAGGTTTCGCCGACGGTTACGCCCTCAATGAGAGTGCGGAACACATGCTCATTAACGCTCGCAGCGGCATACAACGCTTCAAGTGATTGATGACCGGTGGTCGTCAGCACCGTGGTCAGATAGTGGTGCAGATCGTTGCGACGATGATCAGGAAAGAACAAGCCGCTGCGGGTCAGCAGCAGGTCGCGAAATTGCTGATACAGTTCATCGCTCAACAGGGTGTGCATCAGGTCACCAGAGCCAGAATATGCGATGCAATATCATCAAGCGGCGCTACTTTCGCCACTGCCCCGGTTTCAACGGCGCTGCGCGGCATGCCATAGACGACACACGTTGTCTCGTCCTGGGCGATGGTCATCGCACCTCGATCATACAATTCGCGCAGACCGCGCGCGCCGTCGTCTCCCATGCCTGTCAATATGACTCCGATTGCGCGCGCTCCGTAAACCTGGGCAACCGATTGAAACAACAGATCGGCAGATGGACAGTAACGCTCCTCGGCGTATACCGGGCGTAACCCGACCACATCACGTCTGGGAGTCAGCAGATGATACCCATCTGGCGGCAGGTAGACGCATCCGGGCATCAGACGCTCGCCGGCAGTTGCGATGCGCACGGTCAGGGGAGTGGTGCGCTGCAGCCAGTCCTGCAGTGCCGGAACAAAATCGCGCGCGATATGTTGCGCCAGCAGGATCGGTAAAGGGAACTGTGCGCCCAAACCGTCCAGGACGTGCTGCACTGCTGCCGGTCCCCCTGTTGATGCGGCGATCGCCAGAATATGCGCACGGTCACGCACCTCGCGCGAAGATGCCGGATCTGCCCGGGTCGCCGGCGCCGGATGCACACGCGGCGCAAAGCGCGTGACCACGCGCACTCCCGCCATGATCCGCAGGGTATCGAGAAAAGTCTTGCTGTCGGCAGGATCGACGTGGCGTCCTCCCGGTTTGCGAATGACCGTCAAGGCGCCTGCCGATAACGCTTCGATCGATTTCTGTTCGCCGGCGCTCGAGCTGATCAGCACAATCGGCGTCGGGCAGCGCTGCATAATCTCGCGCGTCGCCTCGAAGCCATCCATTACCGGCAGGTGAATGTCCATCGCGATCACATCCGGGCGCAGGCGCAGGGTCTCCTTCACAGCCTGTCGTCCATTTTCGGCCACGCCAACCACAAGAAACGATCCGCTTGCCGTGAGCAGCTGAACCAGCAGCGCACGCTGACTGAGCGAGTCTTCGACCACCAGCACCCGAATCGGCGCTGCTGCAGCGTTCACGTTATGATCCTTCGCAGTTCAGCAACGTCGAAAACCGGACATGAACGCTGATCGAGATGGACAACCCCCAAAAAGAGCCTGCCAGCATAGTCGGTCTGGAGCAGATGCGTCGTCACAGGGTGGTGCGCCAGACCATACACTTCATCGACGAGCAACCCCAGCGCGGGAGTCTCCGCAGATTCGGGAACGGCGCCAATGATCACGATCTGACTGTTCAGATCATAGTGCACCGATTCGCCGACCAGACGTCGCCCGTCGAGAACCGGCAGATAGCATCCGCTCAGATTGAGCAGCCCGCATACTTCCGGTCGATGGTCAGGAAGGACAGTGAGCGTCGGCAGGCGCACAACCCGCAGCGTTGCATCGAGCGGCAATGCGTAGTCCTGTGCGCCAATCCGGCAGACGACCAGTGTCTGAAGGGCATCGGGAAGATGATCACTCATTGCTTGTATCAGTATTGAGCGCAAAAGCGCAGTGTTAAGTGACCTGTATAGTGCTGGAAGGTCATTTCCGTGTTGCCCGCCAGCCCTTCGACTTCGTGCCTGAGGTGCGCCACATACTCGCCATCGCGCTGCATATCGCGAGAATGACAGGTCACCTCGAGCGTACTTTTCCCGCGATGAGAGAAAAGACGAAGGGTAAAATCGGCGTTCCAGCGACGTTCGAGCGCTGCGCGCGCAATCTCGCTCACGACTGCCGTCATACGCGCCTGTGATGTCAGACAGAAGCCGGCTTTCCGAGCCATCTGTCGCACATTTTGCCGAACGAGCACGACGTCGTATCCTGATGCGATATGCACATGCTGGGTATCGGCAAGGGTCGGATGCGCCATAGACAGCCTCACGTTTGTTGCAGCACGCCCAGGGCGCGCAATGATTCGATCAGATTGTGTTCAGCGAACGCATCCTTGGGGATGTAATCATCGGCGCCGACGTCGAGACCGGTCTGCGCGCTCCGGGCATCATCACGGTGCGTAAGCATGATGACCGGCGTCGATGCGGTTGCACCGTCCTGCTTCAGCTGCTGGCACAGGGCATATCCGTCCATCCCAGGAAGGTCAACGTCCAGAATAATGGCATCTGGAACATGAGTGCGGGCATATTCCAGTCCTTCGCATCCATCGCGCGCCACATCGACGCGCACACCGCAGCGCTGCAGCTGGAGCTGAAACCGCAGCGCCTGAGTCCGGCTGTCTTCGACGAGTAAAACGTATGGCGCCATGCCCTGCCTCCTCAAATCAGACGTGCAACGGTATCGAGCAAGGTTTGCTGGTCGAATGTGCGCTTGATAATATAGGCGTCTGCACCCACAGCCACGCCGCGTTCGCGATGTTCCGGCGCATCGAGCGATGTCACCAGGACGACGGGCAGGTGCCTGAAACGCTCGCTGGCGCGCAGTTTCTCGGTCAGTTCAAAGCCGTTCAATCGCGGCATATCGACATCGCTGATCACAAGATCGCACCCGCCATTTGATGCCAGACTCCGCACCAGGTCGAGCGCTTCGACCCCATCAGTTGCCAGATGCACCCGATACCCCGCCATTTCGAGAATATTCTTTTCCAGCATGCGCGTTGTCAGCGAGTCGTCGGCGACAACAATCTGTGGTGTCCGCTGCTGGATGCCGGCATCGACCGGCGACGCTGCAAGCGGGCGGCGCACTGCAGCAGCTGCCCGCACAATATCGACCGTATCCAGAATCGGCGCAACGATACCATCGGGAAGAATAGCGGCGGCGGCAATAAACTGAACGCGCCTGAGCGGAAACGGGAGGCGATGCACCACCAGTTCCTGCTCACCGACAATCTCGTCAACAACACAGGCAATCAGACGTTCGTTGCCGCTCCCCAGCACAAGCGCCTGGCGTCGCCCTTTGCGGTCTGGAAAGAATGCTGCACCGCCGCCGGCGCCCGCCAGGTCTGCCAGATGCACCAGTGCAACCGGTCGTTGATCAACGAGCACGACTGTCCGGCCTTCGAGAGTGTGAACATCATCGGGCGTCACCGAAATAATGCGCTGGATCGACTCCAGCGGAATGGCGCATATCTGGGTTCCCAGTTTGAACAACAACCCATGTGAACTGGTCAATGACACCGGCACGGTCAGGAGAAACCGGCATCCCTGACCGGGCATGCTCTGCACCTGAATACGCCCTTGCATGCGCTCAATATGCGAATGCACAATATCGAGCCCGACGCCGCGACCGGAGAGATGACTGACGCTGGTGCGCGTTGAGAAGCCGGGCAGAAAGATCAGATGATGGATATCGCCCGGTCTGGCGTGATCAAGATCGGTGACGGTCAGCAATCCCAGCTCGAGCGCGCGACGACGAATCGCTTCATCGTCAAGACCTGCGCCATCATCGGCGACCTCAATCGTCAACCAGTCACCCGTAACATGTGCTGCCACGTGCACCCGGCCGCGCGCAGGCTTGCCCTGCTGCTGTCGCGTTTTCGGGTCTTCAATGCCGTGATCGATGGCATTGCGCAGCAGATGAGTGAGCACATCACGCAGCACATCGAGCACCTGTCGATCCGCTTCTGCATTCCCGTCATCGAGCACAACATCGACTGCTTTGCCGGTGCTGTGGCTGACATCACGCGCAACCCGGCGCAACGATTGAAAGATGGTGTGCAGCGGCAGCATGCGGGTGCGCCGGATATGAGCGTGAAGGCGGTCGGTCACACTGGTGAGCAGCCCCTGATCAGCGTTCAGATCGTGCACAAACCTGCTCATCCATTGCTCAATATCGTCAATCAACTCAGCCGCCTGCACCAGTGCATCCGCCATGCTCTGCGCTTCCTGCTGATTGACCGTTGTTTGAAATGGCGCGAGAGCATCGAGTCGCCGCGTCGTGTCAGATTCAATCGAGTGATCGCCATTCTGCTGCGCGCGATGCCGAATGGCAACCGGGCGCATCTGACGCCAGCGACGCTTCCAGCGCGCCGGCATCCCGGCAATTTCCTGCGCCTGACGCAATCTTTCGCGAATGCGCATGGCGCCCGTCATGAGTTCGCCTACATCATTGAGCAGGGTATCGAGGACATCGACAGCAAGCCGAACGGTTGTCACATCTCCGCTGCCGGTCGGCGCACCGTCACGCGGGTGGAGCGACAGACCCGGAGATGCAGCAACACGAATGCCGGGCTCAGTGACGGTATCGTCAGCGGTGTGCTCAGGAAGCGTCGCATCGATCGTCGATAGCGTCAACACCGCGCGCAACCGGTCAACCATCACATCGACAATGTGCTCATCAACCGATTGACCGGCAGCCTGCCGCTCGACCAGGCGACCGATCACATCGAGTGCGACATAGATCGTATCGCACAGCGCCGGCACGATACGCGCGCGCTGCTGACGCACCGCAGCGAACAAATCCTCGATGGCGTGCGCGATCCGTTCGACCGCCGGCGCGCCGGCGGCGCGCGCGCCGCCTTTCAGGCTATGCGCAGCGCGAAAGAGGTGGTCGATCACCTCGCGACCGTCAGAACGATCAGGCTGCTGCTCGAACTCGAGCAGCAACGATGCGATGGCGGCGCGATGCTCCGCCTGTTCCTCACAAAAAGCGGCGAAGACCTGCGCCATAATCTCATCATCGTTCGCCATACCGTCACCTGTGCGCTACAACCGATACATCGCGATGGTTTTCTGCAGCGACTGCGCCAGCGTATGCAAATCCTGCGCGGCGCGCTCCGCCTGTCGGGTGCTTGCCAGTGTCTGAGTCGTCGCCTGCTGAATTGAGGTCATCGCCTGAGCGATCTGATCCATCCCCACCGTCTGCTGCTGAGCAGCGGCAGCCATCTGTGTATTTGCCTGAGCGCCGCTTTCGACTTCCTGAGACATCTGATGGATCACCTGACCGGCGCGAGTTGCCAGACTGACCCCCTGTTCCACGCCTTTCGTTCCTTCCTCGGTCACCATCACCGCCGCATTGGTGGCGCGCTGAATTTCATTCAAAATCTCACGCACCTGCACAGTCGCCGCTTTTGAGCGTTCTGCAAGATCACGCACGTGCTGCGCGACAACCGCGAAACTTTTGCCCTGCTCGCCAGCGCGCGCTGCTTCAATGGCGGCATTCAACGCCAGCAGGTTCGACTGATCCGCCAGTTCGGCGACCGTCGTCGTAATTGCGCCAATTGCCTGCGTTTGCTCCGCCAGCGACAGAATAGTTTGAGCGATGCTCTCGACCTTGTTCCGAATCTGCCCCATGCCGTGAACCGTTTCCTCAACCGATTTTGCACCCTGGCGCGCCACCTGCAACGCCGACTGACTGTCCTGCGCCACCTGTGCTGCCTGGCGCGCTGTTTGAAGCGCAATCGCCTTGACTTCCTCAATGGTCGTTGATGTTTGCGCAATCGCTGCCGACTGTTCGGTCGCTGACGCCGCCTGTTGAGTGGTCGCGGCCAGAATCTCGGCGGCGGCAGAGGCGATGGCGGCGTTTGCCTGCTGAATCTGGAGCGTCATTGTGTGCAGACTGGAGACCATCGCGTTCAATCCTTCGCCGAGCTGTCCAAGCGCTCCATTCTGACGCACATCGAGGCGCTGCGAGAGATCGCCTTCGGCAATGCGTTTGGTAAACGCCAGATACTCTGCGACCGTCTGCTCCAGCATCCGACGACTCTCAGATTCGGCCTGTCGCAGTTTCGCTTCAGCCTCGCGCGCCTCGGCTTCGGCTGCGCGGCTGGCGCGCAGATTGTCAACCATCTGATTGAACGCATCAGCCAGCATCCCTATCTCATCACCGGTGCGAATGCTGACAACCCGTGAGAGATCGCCCTGCGCCACGGCATTGGTCGCTTCTGTCAGGCGTACAATTGAGCGCGCTATCATTGTTGACAGGGTGATGCCCACAATGGCTGATATCACCAGGGTCGCCACAAGCAACCCGGTGATTGTCGAACGCGAGTTCTGATATGCTTCCTGAACAGCGCGCGTCGCCTCCAGCCCCTGTCGATTATTTTCCTGCTCGAGCGCGGTCGTGTCCTGGTTAAGTTGATCAAACTGCGGTTTGAGATTGTTAAAGACCAGCAGTGCAGCCTGGTCGTCATCAGTACCGAAGACGCTGCTGTCTACAGTCCTGATATAGTCCGTCCAGTTTTCACGAATGCGGGTATGGAGTTCTCGCTCGATATCGGTGACGATGAAAGATTCATACTTCTGCAACAGATCGCTCATCTCGACTTCGAGATCGCGCCGCTCACTGTTGGTGCGGCTCAGTTGCTCCGGTCTGGGATCGGCGATGCGCACCGCAGCCAGACTCCGGTGACGATTGACAATCCGCCGCATGTCACTGGAGGTGCGCGTGGCCGGGATGATGTTCTCACTCAGATGCAGCGCGCGACTGTTCATCTGCTCCATCTGATAGAGCGCAAGAACGCCCAAAACGACCATGAGCAGCAGGGTAAGACCAGAAGCGGCCAGCAGTTTCAGGCGAACCGAGAGTTTCATAGCGTCCTCGCTCTGCACCCATGCATTGAGTTGGCGATTCTGACGATACGGGTTCAGCGTTGATCTGCACAACAAGGTGAAGTACGGATGCCGCCGATTGTCTATGCGGCGGCGTGATACTCGACAATCAGGCGCGGATCGGCGAGCAGTCCGGTCGGATCGATCACGAGGGAGAGATCGCGATCCACTCCGCGCACCCAGGGAACGGCGGCGTGTGTCGCTCCATCGGGCGCCGGACTGAGACTGAGCGGGTCTGTGGTCATCCCCAGAATGCGGTCAGTCAGTAACGCGATCTCGTTCCCTCCGCCCTCCAGCACGATCAGAAACGATCCGGGCAGTGGGGGGTGCGCCGGCAGATCGAGCAGCGGGCGAATGTCGATAAGCGTCAGCAACCGACCGTGCACATTGACCAGTCCACTGATGAACGGAGGCGCGCCAAACAACGGCGAGAATGCTCTGAGCGGCTGTATCTCGCGCGCGTGGCGCGCCGAAAGCGCATAACGACCGTCGCCAAGACGAAACCGGATTGTAAGTTCACTGCCGACGTCCGTGTCGGCGACACTGAGTGTCGCCAGTGCGCGAGCGCGTTCATCCAGGATCGCTCGCCACTGGGGCTGTGATTGGAAGTCTCGAAGATCGCTGGTGTCCATGGTTCTGCACCTGCTTCGTTGCATTGACAGCCAACGCTGGCTGGTTTCCTGTATCGCGCAGAACATATCACAAAAAGTAGTCGAACGGATGAACATTTTGGTTACAGAATGTGATCGAGTTCACAACCCGCTTGCTTCATCACCGTTGCACCATCAGGTGGTTGCGTCGCACATTGCCCGGAGAATCTGGCGACAGCCCGTCAACATCAATGCCCCCGGCTCGCCTGGCGAACGACCCCGTTCGACTGCCTCTTGCATTGGTTGTCCTTTTTCTTCCGATAGTTAAGAGGCATTCACTTGTTTTTTTGTGCATCTCTTCACTATAATCAGGACACCTAATCTCCGCGCTATCCGGAGTTTGGCACAGCCAGAACCTGACCAGACGGCAGCCGCCTGCTGTTGGGGAACTCATCATCTGCACGCTGGCGCGCGTCAGCGTCGCTGAACACGATATCGTTGCCTTAGAGAGGATTGTTATGACCTCCGCGATCGATGGTCATCCCCTCAACGGCGCGCGCCGCGCCGGGGTCGAGCAGTTGCTCGATCGTCTCAACGAACCCCGCACGCTCGACGCATTGAATCGCCTTCTCGATCACGCTGAGTTGCTGGCATTCTCCGCTGCATCGCTCGATGGGCTTGTGCGCCGCAGTGAGGTCATTGTTGAGAATGTGACATCGACCGTTGCCGAGATGCGCGAGGCGTTGCCATCGGCGCCCGAGATCGACACAGCCGCGCTGGCTCGCCTGCTGCACGATTTGCCGCGGGTGCTCGAATTGACCAATCGCCTCACGGCGCTGACGACGACGCCGGAGTTCGAGGCGCTGTTGAACCTCCTCAGCAACCCTGCAACCATGACGTCGCTTCAGCGCCTGCTGCAGCATGCTGAATTGCTTGCCTACCTGGTCGAGGCGCTCGATGCGCTCATTCGCCGCAGTGATACGATGGTGGACAGCATTAACGTCCTGTTGCGCGATATTGCCGCCGGTACGCCCGGCGCCAGCGAAAGTCTGCTCACCCTGATCGAAATGCTGCACCGCCACCGTGACTATGTCCCGCGGTTGATCGCGGTTGTGCCGCAGTTTACCGAACTGGTCGAGCAGATCGGGCCATTCGTCGCCTCCGAAGAATTCCGGACGCTGCTGACATCCGGCGTTTTTTCTCCCGATACTGTCACGCTGGTGGGGCAGGCCGGCGATGCCTTTGTCGCAACCTATCATGAAGATCGTCAGGCGCAGCGGCGACTCGGACCGGTCGGTCTTGTCCGCGCGCTCTACGATCCGGATGTTCAGCGCGTTGCCGCGCTGCTGGTCGATTTTGCGCGGCGCTTCGGCAAGTCGCTGAACGGCAGTTCGAGAAAGGGAATTGCGCATGACAACGCCGCGACTCCTTGAAATTCGCCAGGGTGTCCTCAGCAAGAACGACCGTCTGGCTGCCGAATTGCGGCAGCGCTTTACTGCAGCTGGCGTCTTTGTGGTCAACCTGCTCTCCAGCCCTGGCGCCGGCAAGACTCGCCTGCTCGAAGAGACATTGCGTCGCATGCGGCAGCGCGATCTGCGCGTGGCTGCCTTGGTGGGCGACCTGGCGACCGATAACGACGCACAGCGCCTGGCGCGCAGCGGCGCGCCGGTGCGCCAGATTCAAACCGGCGATATGTGCCACCTGGAAGCGCATCTGATCGAACGCTACCTGGAAGGGTGGAACCTGGACGATCTCGATTTCCTGTTCATCGAAAATGTCGGCAACCTCGTCTGTCCGACCGGGTACGACCTGGGTGAGGCGGCGCGCGCGGTGCTCCTGTCGGTCACCGAGGGCGAGGATAAGCCGTTGAAATATCCCGGCGCATTCGTATCGGCGGATTGCGTTGTGGTCACCAAGGTCGATCTGGCGGAGGCGGTCGAGGTCGATGTGCGCGCGGTCGAAGCGAATATTGCCTCAGTTCACCCCGGCGTGCCGGTTCTGTACACCTCAGCGCGCACCGGCGCCGGGCTGGACGACTGGATCGCCTGGCTCGACGCGCGGCGCTCTGCCGCACAGACAACAGTGGACACCCTGTCTCCCGGTTCGTGAACGCACACAACACTGGAAGGAGCATGTGACCGTATGGCAACATTGTTATGGTTCCAGGGCGGCGCCTGTAGCGGGAACACCATGTCGTTTCTCAATGCCGAGGAACCAACGGTCTGCGACCTGCTCACCGACTTCGGCATCGAGTTCCTCTGGCACCCATCGCTCGGCATGGAACTCGGCGAGCAGGCGCAGGCGTTATTCCACGCGCTTGCGCGCGGTGAGAAACCACTGGACATCTTTGTGTTCGAGGGAACGGTCATTCGCGCACCGAATGGCACCGGACGCTACAACATGTTCGCCGAGCGCCCGATGCTCGAATGGGTGCAGATGCTTGCGCCGCAGGCGGGTATTGTGGTTGCCATCGGCGACTGCGCCTGCTGGGGCGGCATTCCGGCAGTCGAACCCAACCCGTCGGACTCGATCGGCCTGCAGTTCCTCCGGCGCGAATTTGGCGGCTTTCTCGGCAAAGATTTTCGCTCGAAACTGGGATTGCCGGTGATCAACATTCCCGGATGCCCGGCACATCCCGACTGGATCACCCAGATCGTTGTTGCGCTGGCAACCGGACGCGCAGGCGACCTGGCGCTCGATGAACTCAATCGTCCGAAGACTTTCTTCACCAGTTTCACTCAAACCGGCTGCACCCGCAACCAGTACTTCGAGTACAAGCAATCGACCATGGAGTTCGGGCAGGGTACACGCAAAGGGTGTCTGTTCTACGAGTTCGGCTGTCGCGGACCGATGACCCGCTCGCCGTGCAACCGCATCCTCTGGAATCGCCAGTCGAGCAAGACGCGCGCCGGTATGCCCTGCACCGGATGCACTGAGCCGGAATTTCCGTTCTTCGATCTCGCGCCTGGCACGGTGTTCAAGACCCAAAAGATCAGCGGCACGATCCCGAAAGACATGCCCGCCGGTCTCGACCCGATCAGTTACATGGGGCTGGCCGCCGCCGCGCGCGTCGCTGCGCCTCAGTGGTCGAAAGAAGATATGTTCGTCGTTTAGACACATCGTTTCTGAGGAGAGCGCAATGACTGCGACGATCAGCACAAAACGCATGGACCTCCACGTGAGCCCGCTGGGACGGGTGGAAGGCGATCTCGATCTGCGGGTCACCGTTGAGGATGGCGTGGTGACGCAGGCATGGACGGAAGCCGGCATGTTCCGCGGCTTCGAGATGATTCTGAAGGGTAAAGACCCGCAGGCGGGGCTGATTGTGACCCCGCGTATCTGCGGCATTTGCGGTGGCAGCCATCTGTACAAATCCGCCTTTGCGCTGGATGTCGCCTGGCGCACCGAACTGCCGCCGAATGCGCTGCTGGTGCGCAATATCGCGCAGGCGTGCGAGACGCTCCAGAGCGTGCCGCGCTGGTTCTATGCGCTGTTCGCCATCGACCTGACGAACCGGCGTTACGCAAAGGCAAAGGGGTACGACGAAGCCGTCCGGCGCTTTGCGCCGCTGGTCGGTTCTTCGTATGAGCGCGGCGTGACGCTGTCGGCGAAACCGGTCGAAATCTATGCCATCTTCGGCGGTCAGTGGCCCCACTCCAGTTTCATGATCCCCGGCGGAGTGATGTGCGGTCCGACCCTCTCGGATGTCACCCGCTCGATTGCCATTCTTGAGGAATGGCGTCACAACTGGCTCGAATCGCAGTTTCTCGGCTGTTCTGTCGACCGCTGGCTGGAGATCAAGACCTGGGACGATATGCTGGCGTGGGTCGATGAAAACGAGTCGCAGCACAATTCCGATCTGGGGTTCTTCCTGCGATTTGGGCTGGAAGTCGGGCTGGACACGTTCGGTGCGGGGTGCGGCAACTACCTGGCGATGGGAACCTACCTGCATCCCCACAGGTACAACCGTCCAACCATCGAAGGGCGCAATGCAGCGCTCATCCAGCGTTCGGGCATCTATGCCAACGGGAAGCACTACGAGTTCGATCAGGCGCGGGTCCGTGAGGATCACAGCCACGCGTTCTACCAGGGAAGCGGGTTGCTGCACCCCTTCGAGGGGCGCACCGAGCCGATCGACCCGGCGGATGCCAAACGGCAGGGGAAATACACCTGGGCGAAAGCGCCGCGGTATGAGGTCGATGGTCTCGGCTACGTGCCGCTCGAAGTCGGTCCGCTGGCGCGCCAGGTCGTTGCTGGAAAGCCGGGCGAAGACTGGCAGGATGTCGATCCGCTCTTCTCCGACATTATTGCGAAGAAGGGACCAAGCGTCCTCGTGCGCGCGCTGGCTCGTCTCCACGAGGAAGCCAAACTGTACAAGAAAGTCCGTGAATGGCTCGGCGAGATCGACCTGCATGATCGCTTCTACATCAAGCCGGTCGAATATGAGTCGGGCAGAGGGTTTGGCGCAACCGAAGCGGCGCGTGGCGCCCTTGCTGACTGGATCGTTCTGGAGAATGGCAAGATCGCCAATTATCAGATCATCACCCCCACTGCGTGGAATATCGGTCCGCGCGATAGCCTGGATGTCGATGGCCCAATGGAGCAGGCATACATCGGGACGACGATCCAGGACCCCAGCGATCCGGTCGAGCTGGGGCATGTCGCGCGCAGTTTCGACTCCTGCCTGGTCTGCACGGTTCACGCCTACGACTCGAAGACCGGCAAGCAGATCGGCGTCTACCGGATTGGCGAGACGGGATAGATGGATACGCTGATCATCGGATGCGGCAATCTCTTGCGCGGCGATGACGGTGTGGGACCGATCCTCATCCGCCGACTGTGGGAAATTGGACTTCCGAAAGGGGTCCGTGTGGCGGACGGCGGAACGGCGGGGATGGATGTTGCATTCCAGATGCGTGGCGCGGATCGGGTGATCATTGTCGATGCCTGCCGCACCGGCGCGGCGCCCGGCACGCTCTACCGTGTGCCGGGTGAACAACTCGAGCGCCTGCCGCCGCCGGAAGGCATCAATCTGCACGCCTTCCGCTGGGACCATGCGCTGGCATTTGGTCGCTGGCTGCTGAAAGAAGCGTATCCGCGCGATATCACCGTCTTCCTGATTGAAGGCGAATGTTTCGATCACGGCGCGCCGCTGAGCCCGGCAGTTCAGGCGCGCATGGAAGAACTGGCGCAGTCGCTTGCCGCAACGCTCGATGCAACCGATGCTGTCTGTTGAACTCACCGAGCAGGGGTATCTGCATCTTCCCGCTGACCTGGCGCAACAGTACTTTCCGAACGATACGCTGGTGGCGCTGGTGCAGCAGGAAGAATTGTGGTTGTTGCCGACGCGCGGACCGGGCGCGGGAGGATTGTTGCTCAAACAGCGCAACCGGCACGGAGATCGCAGCGTGCTCATCCGGCACATGCTGCCCCCCGACATCGTACCCGGGCAGCGACCGGCGCACTGGGACGATGAACGCGGCATGGTACGGGTTGCGCTCAAAAGTGAGGACCCTGGATAATGACGACGAGCGCACGATCGTGACATCCGAGCATGCATCCAGCCACGACACACCGCAGGGAGTCGCCACGCTCATCGGCTATGAGCAGGGGCAGTGGGTCGTCTACCTGGAGGTTGCCTTTCCCGACGGCGTGCGGCGTCATCGGATCAGTGTCCACCGCACCAGGCGATTGGCGGAGATTGCAGCCGATATGTATCGCCGTGGCGCTATGCGCGATGCCCCGTTTCGCGACGAAGGACGATAGGACGAGTATGAGCGCATTCCATCGATTGCTGCATCCACAACCGCTTGGCATCTTCCCGCTGCCTGCCGCCTACCTGGTCATCCCTGCCGCAAACGGCGGCGCCGACCTGTGCGCAGCGCTGCTCACCGGTCATGTGCCCGACGATGTGCCAGACCATCTGCGCTTCTACCTGCAGGCGCTTGCCGGTGATACCGATGGCGCCTGGCAGACGCTGGAAAACGACCCGTCGCCCGAAGCGCGCTACAACCGCTTCGTGCTGCGGAGCAACCCGGACGATTATGCCCGATTGCGTCGCACATTCGACGGCGAACTTGCCGCGCTGCTCGATCTTGTGGCGTATACAGCCGGCATCATCGACCAGCCGCCAGACCCGGAAGGATGCCACGGCGACGTTGCGGCGTGTCTGCTTGCAGCCCATGCAGCATACGCAATGGAGCGCAACCAGCACGAAGGCGCCTGCGCCATGTTGCAGCAGGCGGTTGCTGCAGTGAAAGACATGTCGCCCCTCTTCGCCGCACAGTTGCTTGGCGATCTGGCGGAAATGCAGGTGCTCGACGGCGACCCCGATGCTGCGATCCAGGCGCTTCGCGAGGCGCTGGCGTTGATCGGGCTGCAACGCCTGCCCGATGTGCGCGCGCACCTGGTATTGCGTCTGGGCATGCTCTACCAGGAATGCGCCGAAGGGCGTCGCGCCATGCTCCTCGAGGCAAGCAAATGCTACCAGGACGCGCTGCGCTTCTACACGCGCGAGACGGCGCCCGAACTCTATGCGCTGGCGCAGAACAATCTGGCGCTCGTCTATCTGGCGATGCCTCTGACCGAAGCCAGTGATCAGTTGCGCAAAGGAATCGCTGTGCAGGCGCTACGTGAAGCGCTGACCGTCTACACGCGCGAGACGCATCCCAACATGTGGAGCCGCGCGCAACTCAACCTGGCGAACGCGCTTCAGTACCTGCCCTCGGCGAATCTGCACGACCACCTGGTGGAAGCAGTCGGGTTGTACGATGAACTGCTGGCAACCCGCGATCCGCATCACGATCCGGCGGGATATGCCCGCATTCTCGCCAATCAGGGCAACGCTCTGGCGCATCTGGGCAACCTGACGCGGGCGCGGCAGCAGTTGCACGAAGCGCAGCGTCTGTTCGTCGCCTGCAACGACACAGACGCACTGGCGGGCATCGATGAGGTATTGCAGGAAATCGATCGGCTGGAAGCCGCCTTTGGCACAGAGGACGGTCATGGAAGCGTATCAGCGCCAGCAGTTTGATTTTGTACTCGGCATCGCCATCGAACGGTTCGTAGACCGGATCATTCACCGTTGCGGCAGCCACGAGGCGGCGCTTACCCGGTTGCGCACCGATCCGCAGGGCGAAGGGGTCTGGCTCGATGCTTTCGTGCAGGCATTCATGCGTGATGTTCTGCTCGATAACCCGGCAGGCGCGTGTTTTGTGCTGCAGGCGCTCGAACGACGCCAGATCGCAGCGCCGCAACCGGGTACGGTCGGAACAATGCTCGAACAGATGGCGCTGCGCGCATTCGCTGATCTGCTTGCCGCCAAAGCCGAAGAGACGCTGGATCTGTCAGGCGTCATCGAGGCAGAATCGTAAGGTCTGGAATGTGAGCAATGGCTATGGCTGCAACACACAACGGCGTCGATCACGTGTCACTCGACGCGCTGGAACAGCTGGCATCGCAGATCGACCAGGCAGCGGCGGCAGTGAACAAACTGGAAGGAGAGGCGCGTGATAGCGCTCTCGAACTGCAACGCGCCATCGAAGCGTTCCACAAAGAGGCGCTCACCCGCATCGTGCGCCGTCTGAAGGACGATCCACGCGGCAAAGAGTTGCTCTTCGAACTGGTCGATGATCCGCTTGTCTACGCGCTCTTCGTGCGGCACGAGATTGTGCGTCCACCGATAGCCGTGCGCGTTGCGCGCGTGCTCGACGCTGCGCGTCCATACCTCCGCTCCCACGGCGGCGATGTCGAACTGGTCGAGGTGCGCGACAATGTGGTCTCCATTCGCCTCCATGGGAGTTGCAACGGATGCTCGTTGTCAGCAGTGACGCTGCGCAACGAAATTGAAGAAGCGCTGCGCGCCAGTGTTCCTGAGATTGTCGGGGTGCAGGTTGTCGCTGCCGAACCGGGACCGGCGCTGATTATGCCAGAACATATCGGCGTGCGCGACCGTCTGTCGGGATGGGTTAGCGGCCCGGCGGTCGAAGAGGTTCCTCCTGGCACGATGCACTGCCTGAACACCAGCCAGGCGGATGTTCTGATCATCAACCTTGACGGCCGATTGAGCGCTTTCCGAAACGCCTGCGCGCACCAGGGGCTTCCACTCGACAAAGGGTTGCTCGATCCACAGGCCGGTACAATTACCTGCCCGTGGCACGGCTTTTGCTATGATGCCGGCAGCGGGGAATGCCTGACAGCGCCGCAGGCGCAACTCGAGCCGTTCCCGCTGCGCGTCGAACAGGGGCGCATCTGGGTGCGCCCAACCGAAGGATAGGAGGAGCGCAATGGCGCGCCCACTCGTCTGGATCGGTGCGTACTCTCCCGGGGCGCTCACACTGCCCCCTGCCAACCCGACACCGTCGCACCTCTACGCGCCGCGCGGCGTCTACCTCGACGATCGGACGCTGATTGTCGCCGATTCGGGCAATCATCGCGTGCTCATCTGGCACGACATTCCCGACCGTGACGGGCAACCGGCTGATGTTGCGCTCGGTCAACCCGATTTCTTTTCCGAAGGACCACAGGCTGCCGGTCGTGGTCCGCGATATGGGATGTACCTGCCAACCGGCGTGATCGTCGTCGAGCAACGGCTCTACGTCGCCGATTCCTGGAACCATCGCATTCTGGTGTGGAACCGTATTCCAGAAGCGACGAACACCCCGCCGGATCGTGTCATCGGGCAGGCAGACCTGGATGGATGCGAACCGAACCGTGGCGGCGCCGTGACCGGACGCGGCTTCTACTGGCCCTATGGCATTGGATGGGTTGCGGGTCGGTTCTATGTCGCCGATACCGGCAACCGTCGCGTCCTCGGCTGGAACGGTGTCCCCGAAGACCGCCAGCCGCCCGACCTGGTGCTGGGGCAGAACGACGAGTTCGACCACGCCGAAAATCGCGGCGACTCGCCCTCAGCGCATTCGTTCCGCTGGCCCCACGCGATTGCCGGTGACGACACGACTCTGTACGTCGCCGATGCGGGCAACCATCGGGTGTCTGGCTGGACGCCGCTCCCCGAACGAGATGCACCGGCATGTCTGGTTCTCGGACAGCGCGACATGCACAGCGCCCGCGAAATGCCGCATATGCCGCCGGGACCGTCCGCACTCCGGTTTCCCTACGCAGTCGCGTGCGCCGCAGGGCGCCTGATCGTCGCCGATACCGCCAACAACCGGGTGCTGGTGTGGTCTGCTCTGCCGCGTGAGGGCGCATTCCTGCCCGCCGATATGGTCATCGGGCAGCCAGATTTTGCCGGCAACGGCGAAAACCGCTGGCAGTCGGTCGAATACGACACCCTCTGCTGGCCCTACGGCATATCGTGTTGCAACAACCGGCTGGCAATTGCCGATTCGGGCAATAATCGTGTTATGATATGGGACATCAGCGCCTGACGCCTGTCTCCGCAACGGCACATCGACCCGCCATCCCGATTGAATCACCGCGTGAAAGGACATCGCCATGTGTCTTGGCATTCCTGGTCAGATCAAAGAAATCTATGAAATGAACGGCATTCGTATGGGCAAAGTCGATTTCAACGGGATTGTCAAGGAGGTCTGCCTGGCATATCTGCCTGAGATCGACGTTGGCGACTACACCATCGTGCATGTGGGGTTTGCCATCACGCGCCTCGATGAGCAATCGGCGCTGGAGACCCTGGCGCTGTTCCAGAGCATTGGCTTACTCGACGAAGAATTGCGCACCGATGCGGCAGAGGAGGAAGCAGCAGCATGAAGTACCTCGACGAGTATCGCGACCCGGAACTGGCGCAGCGATTGTTCGCCGAAATTCGCCGAATTACGACGCGCCAGTGGGCGATCATGGAAGTGTGTGGCGGGCAAACCCATTCGATCATCCGTAATGGGATCGACCAGTTGCTGCCGGACGAAATCGAGCTCATTCACGGACCCGGATGCCCGGTATGTGTGACGCCGCTGGAGATTATCGACAAAGCGCTGGCTATTGCTTCCCGTCCCGAGGTTATCTTTTGCTCGTTCGGCGATATGCTGCGTGTGCCGGGCAGCGCAAAAGACCTGTTCCGCATCAAGAGTGAAGGCGGCGATGTGCGCATCGTCTACTCGCCGCTCGATGCCGTGCGCCTGGCGCAGCAGCACCCCGATCGCGAGGTCGTCTTCTTTGGCATCGGGTTCGAGACCACTGCACCGGCGAACGCCATGGCGGTGCTCCAGGCGCACCGCCTGGGGCTGCGCAATTTCTCGATGCTCGTATCGCACGTCCTGGTGCCGCCAGCCATCGCCGCCATCATGGAGTCGCCAACCAACCGCGTCCAGGGGTTTCTGGCAGCCGGGCATGTCTGCAGCGTCATGGGCACCTGGCAGTACCAGCCGCTCGTCGAGCGGCACCGTGTCCCGATTGTGGTCACCGGGTTCGAGCCGCTCGATGTCCTGGAAGGGATTCGCCGCGTCGTGCTGCAACTGGAAGCGGGACGCGCCGAACTCGACAACGCCTACGAACGCGCCGTGCGGCCGGAAGGGAACGTCGCAGCGCAACAGGTGCTCATCGAAGTCTTCGAGGTGACCGATCGATCCTGGCGCGGCATTGGGGTCATCCCGCAGAGCGGCTGGCGTCTCCGTGACGCCTACCGCGCCTACGACGCCGAGGCGCGCTTTGCCGTTGGCGACATCCAGACCCGCGAGTCGCCGATCTGTCGGAGCGGTGAGGTGCTGCAGGGCATGCTCAAGCCCAACCAGTGCCCGGCCTTCGGCAAAGCATGCACCCCGCGCACTCCGCTTGGCGCAACCATGGTCTCGAGCGAAGGGGCATGCGCTGCATACTATCAGTATGGACGTTTCATCAACGCTGAAGAGGTGGGAGTGGCGCGATGAGCGAAGGGCTGAACATCGAGGGATGGAGTTGTCCGCTCCCGTTGCGCGACCATCCAAATATCATCATGGGGCATGGCGGCGGCGGCAAACTGTCGGCAGAACTGGTCGAGCACCTGTTTCTGCCGGCATTTGCAGAAGCCGGCGCCGTCGATATGGGAGATGCAGCTCTGGTCGCCATTGGTGGAGCGCGTCTGGCATTTTCGACCGACTCGTTCGTGGTGCGGCCGCTGTTCTTCCCTGGCGGCAACATTGGCGACCTGGCGGTCAACGGCACCATCAACGACATTGCCATGCGCGGCGCGCAGCCGCTCGTCCTGAGCGCCGGGTTCATCCTGGAAGAAGGAATGCCCCTCGATCAGCTGGCCGCCATTGCGCGCAGCATGGGCGCGGCTGCGCGCCGCGCCGGGGTTACGCTCGTCGCCGGTGATACCAAAGTCGTCGATCGCGGCCACGGCGACGGCGTCTACATTACCACCAGCGGGTTTGGCATCGTGCCGGAAGGGATCGATATCGGACCCACACGCGCCCAACCGGGAGATGTGATCCTCGTCAGCGGCAGCATCGGCGACCACGGCGTCGCCATTCTCAGCGTGCGCGAGGGACTCGAATTCGGCGCCACAATCGAGTCCGACACGGCGCCGCTCAATGGGCTGGTCGCCGAACTGCTGGATGAAACACGCGCCATCCACGTCCTGCGCGACCCGACGCGCGGCGGCGTGGCATCGGCGCTGAATGAAATTGCGCGCGCCTCCCAGGTGGGCATCGTCATCGACGAGCGCAAACTGCCGGTGCAGGCTGCCGTGCGCGCCGCGTGTGAACTCCTCGGCATGGACCCGCTCTACGTCGCCAACGAAGGCAAACTGATCGCCATCGTCCCGCCTGCCGATGCCGAACGGTTACTGGCGCGCATGCAGGCGCACCCGCTTGGGAAGCATGCCGCGATGATCGGTCACGTCACCGCCGACCATCCGGGACTGGTGGTGGCGCGCACCGGGATCGGCGGCACACGCATCGTCGATATGATGGTGGGCGAACAGTTGCCGCGGATTTGCTGACACCTTACTGAGGTATATTATCATCAGTCGCGTCCCCAGATCTAAACGTGCTCGACGTTTCTTGTGACAAAAGTCACAGCATTGTTGGGTAACACTGTGCTACACTCGCAATGACGGCATTGGGAGGCGCGGGGGAGTCGTGAATGCACCGTCAGGCGCGCGTGTATGTCAAAACCGCCTTCGTTCAGTTGCTGATCAGTGTCATTGTTGGCGCACTACTGCTGATCAACGCCGGATTGCCGCTCCATCCCCGTCTTGGGTTGTTGCTGCCCGTTTATTATCACCTGTTGATGGTCGGTTGGGCGACGCAGTTGATTGGCGGTGTGGCGCTCTGGATGTTTCCGGTGCGTTCGCGCGACCGTCCACGTGGCGACGAACGCCTCGGCTGGATGGCGTATGGCGCTCTGAATGGAGGGTTGCTTCTGCGCGCAGTGGCGGAACCGGCGCACGCGATAACGCCACGCTCCTGGTCGGCGTGGGTGCTGGCAATCTCCGCTATCTTCCAGGTATGCGGCGTCTGGTTTCTCATCATTGCACTCTGGCCCCGAGTTCGAGAGCGCCCAAAGATGAGTCGTTCAAGTATGGGGGGCGGCTGATGCCACGGATCAGCGTCTTCATGATCCGCACGGCGCTGATACACCTGGCGTTGGGAGCGCTGATCGGCGGTATTCTGCTGACAGACAAAGGGTTCCATCGCTGGCCCTGGTTCTGGACATTGCGCGCCGGGCACGTGCATCTGATGCTTCTGGGATGGACAGTCCAGTTTGCGTGTGGGGTGGCGTTCTGGATACTGCCGCGCCTGGATGCTGCCGGAACACGGGGTGCGTTGTGGCTTGCCTGGTTCTGTTACGGCGCACTCAACGCTGGCGTGCTGCTCGCAACTCTGTCAGCGCCGTTTGCCGGTCTTGTCGGACGCGAACGCACCGCCTGGATGTTACCCGTTGCCGCTATCCTCTTCGTTGCAGGCATGGCGGCATTCATCGCGCATGTGTGGCGACGCATCCGTCCGTGGGGTGCAGTTCCTGCCAGAGGAACATCCACTGCGGATCATAGCGGTTCTACGTAAGCACACTGCACACAGTGCTGTTTCAAAGCGCGTCAGGACGCCATGCAACGATGATCTGCAATTCCTTTTGCCAGCGCAACCATATTCGTCGTCTGACCTTGTTTGGGTCGGCGTTGCACGATGATTTCAGTCCTGAGAGTAATGTCGATTCTTCTGGTTGAGTGCGCGCCTGGGTACGTTCCCGGACTGGTGTTCATCCGCATGCAGGACGAGTTGTCGGCGCTCCTGAATGGACACCGGGTTGATCTCGTGGTGCCAGAGTTTCTCAATCGCCGTATTCGCATGCAGGTATTTGCCGAGTCTGAGGAGATCTATGCCCGGAGATGACAGGGTGTATATCGGCCACATGCTCGACGTGGCACGTAAGATTGCAGCGAAAGGAGATGGGAGCGCGCAGCATGAAAATGGTCGTGATGAGAACCTGCGTTTTGCGCTGATCCATCTGGTTCACACCATCGGCGAAGCAGCGTGACGGGTTTCAGAAGGCTGCGCGACAAACCGTGGCAGGCCTCCTTCACCTGTGTATCTTATGTTCAGGGTTTCCAGTTCCCTTCAGGCTTGGCAGGTGCATTCCGCAGTGCAGCACGAGAGATCATCAAGAAACATGCCGGCGCGCCGATAGATATCGAGCGGCGCCAGGTCGATGCCGAGCCGCCCCCCGATTGCCTGTGCAACGACGGCGAAGCGCTGACGGAACTTGTAGATGAAGCAGAAAATAATGTCGCCGTGACGCACCTGTGGTCCTGCGAGAAACAGACCGGGTGTGCGCGTCGACTCGTCTTCGTCAGTCAGCAGGGCATACCCGTCGTCTGCGTGCCAGGCGAAAAGATCGCGCACCAGGGAAAGGCTGCTGTCGAACCCGGTTGCAAGCAGTGGTGGAAAACGGCTCTCCCATACGCGCCCATCATCGGCGATCACAGCAAACGTATGCGCTCGACGCTCGACGCGCACAACGGATACCCCGCCGACCAGACGAATGCGTTGCGCAGACAATGCTTCAACCAGTCGCTGCTGTGTGTATGGCGATAGCACGCGGCTCGGATCGCTGCTGTGGTAATCCCAGATACCCAGTCGATCGAGTACATACGTTGGCGTGTGGAGATTGCTCAGATGAATTGCGGCATCGATCCCGCTTTCATATCCGCCGATGATGATTCGTTCTTGACCTGCTACATCGCGCCAGGATGCGATGGCGCTCGTGTGCAGACAATACTCTGCACCAGGAAAGGGTCGCACATTGGGATACTGGAATTCGCCAGCTGCCCACACAACGAATCGGCTCTCGATTACACCCGATGTGGTATGCAGACGAAATCCTTCATCGCCGCGCGGTTCGATCCACTGTACATCCACACCGGTGTGCACCGGCAGTTCATAGTGGATTGCAACGCTGCGCAGGTAGCGCGCGTACTCTGCACCGCCTGGATGCTCACAGCGCAGACTGTAGGCTGGCGATGTGTCAGGGGCGATAGCATTCAGATCGAGTAAACCAAAAGCATTGCCGGGAAAGGAAGGAGAGATAAAGCGCATCTCTTTGGGCCAGCGCAGGAACGATGCGCCGATCTCGTGACGTTCGAGCAGGACAAAGCGGTCTATTCCCAAATGGCGCAATACAACGCCAAAGCCAACCCCAGCGGCGCCAGCGCCGACAATTACAACATCATGTCGTGGCACAGTCAGACGATCCTTTCGTTTCGGTTTCATAAATGATAGTATTTATCAATGAAGTTGTCAACTGCATCCCGGTTGTGGTATGTGTGCGCTTCCTGGCGTACAGGCGTTTGACCCGCGTTTTCGGAGTGATGCATTCGCCGCGTCCCACCGCCTTCGGGCGGCAGGCGACCGGCTAAAGCCGGTCGTACCCGTAGCGCCGCCTTCGGGCGGCAGGCGACCGGCTAAAGCCGGTCGTACCCGTACCACCGCCTTCAGGCGGTGCGCGACAGGCGACAGCCTATCGGACCACTGCTTTCCGGCGGCAGGCGACCGGCTAGAGCCGGTCGTACCCGTAGCGCCGCCTTCGGGCGGCAGGCGACCGGCTAAAGCCGGTCGTACCCGTACCACCGCCTTCAGGCGGTGCGCGAC
>FWPU01002690.1_pt1 | contig 47788 bp, 59 predicted proteins | sample 2228361 | NCBI WGS metagenome assembly FWPU01 (sample SAMEA103939777, study PRJEB20133) | metagenome
CCTTCTTTACGTTACCTGAACTGCAGTACGGGCATGTTACATGACCGTTCCACCGGACCTTTCTCAGTACATCGACGCACCACTTTTCGTCAGGGAGGGATGTGGTCAGGGTGAACATCGGAGCATATTACGGGAGGTGAGCTTTAAGCTTGGCTGAAAGATTTGAGAATAAGAGCGAATCTATTTGTGATAGTTTTGTCGCCAAAGGAAAGAAAGGGGTCAGAGTCGCAGCAGATCTATCATCATATTTTCTCTCAAAAGGGCTAGCAAAACAATGGTTTCAGCTAGAGTATGCACTGGAAAGAAAGCTTGCAATACCTCTAACAATAGTCTGCGGATACGATGCTCAACTGATACCTGCATCCAAAGATCTAGATATTATCGAATACTACAAGATGGTGAACAGGGAACAAAGGGAATATGTTGATGCGCACAGCTTTGCAATTTATGCAAACAAGAATAAGACAATTGTTTTTACAGTATAGCGATCACATACTATCTATTGGGTTTGACTGACGGCAGCATAAAGGTAAAAGTTGCACCTTTTCCATCCTCGTTGTTCTCTGCCCATATCCTGCCGCCATGAGCTTCAATAATGTTCTTCGAAATATACAACCCCACACCCGAGCCTGACTGATTAAAAGATGTACCGATCGTATTTGTCGCAAAGATTTGAAACAATCTTGGAAAAAGAGAAGCATCAATTCCAATGCCGGTATCTCTTATCTTAAACAAAGTCGAACCATCTTTGTTTTCTTTTTCAACCATGATGGTTACAGTTCCTCTATCTGTAAATTTGATTGCATTGTTCAAAAGATTATGTATCACTTGAGTTATCTTATCTTTGTCCGCATTAACAATGATTTTTTCTTTTGGCTGATAGAGTATTGTTATATCTTTGGTGATAATCTGGAGCTGATTTTTGATGTCATTTATGGCATTGTCGATGACAGAATTTAGATCAAAGTCATGCCTGTTCAGTATCAGGACATTACGCTCAATTCTGGATACTGTTAGAAGATCCTCCGTAAGCCTATGTAGTCTTTGGGAATTTCTTATAATCATCTCCACTGCTTCCCGCACAGATTCCATATCATAATTTCCCGACTCAATCTCCTCCTTTAAAATCTCAGCTCTTCCCAATATAGGCTGCACCGGCGTTCTTATTTCATGAGCCGCGATATTAATAAACTCGCTTTTCATTCTATCGCTGGCCTTCATTTTTTCGTATAGTTCAGTCTGCTTCCATAAACCTTCAAACATTGAAACATAAGATAATACTCCGGGTCTGCTATTGGAACGTATTGAAAACCCTATTGCTTCTTGGAATGTTTCCTTGTCATCATCTTTTAGCTCCATGATCAAAGATTCTTTGTTATCCACAACGAGAATCGTAGCTTTACCAAGGTCTTTTTGCGCGACAAGCCTAGTTTCGGTGTTGGCGTCACCCTTTCGTATAAATTTAAATACAGACTCATCGTTTGGCATCAAGATTTTTACTCGACACCGTCTTTCTGCAGCTTTATTTAGAAGATGTATTATTCCGGCCTTTTCTTGACGTATGACTGCCCTTGCAGTAGGGAATGCAATTCTTATTTCCTGTTGGGCAGATAATATTAATGATTGATATATTTCTAGCGCTTGTTTTGCATCATGGATTATCACTATCTGTTGTGGCTCAATATTTTGCTCAATTTCTTTAATTCGTTGTTCTGCGGGCATTGCTCTGCTCCACAGATTCTCGAAAAAGTATCGTTGTTGTTCCAGAAATGTTTTGACATTGCTGTATATAGTCTGGGTTATAGGCTTGGCTCCTTCCAGTACAGCAGTCGCGACATACTCTGTTTCGCTAACTGCCATGTTGCCTTTGACGTTATCCATATGTCGTAATTCTGCATAATTCATGAACTCCTTGCAATATTCCAGATTATCTTTGGTGATCTCAACTATCTGCCTTATCCTTACTCCTCTTTTTTTGAAGTCAACATATCCTCTCTTTACAGACTCCGTGCCCATAGAAAAGGCAGGAGAGTTCGCGTCGCTACAAACAACTGCCTCTTTTTTTACGTTCCGCATTGCTTGCAGCAGTATTTTCATGGCGTTTTCCTCCCCATGATACACTTCGGTCTTTTCAGCATGAGATGGCCTAGAATTATCGTTAGGATAGAAATACTCCAAGGTACTGATCAAAGAACAGCAGAGTGGTAATTTAAAACCTCATGGAAAAATGTTAGATAACATATGACCCAGCAGCTTACAAAAACCCTGACCCTAGGCACTGAGCAAATCAGTCTAGAGGATCCCAATGCTAGTAACGACATTCAGAATTATCCGAGAGCTGTTCGATCGGTAGAGAAATTAGGAAACTCCCCTGACCTCTTTTCGCTCATCAAAGTTAATAGGAGAAACAATTTTTAATTATTTGAACTCTGCAATAACACACTGGCAAATTGCGTAACAATGCGGTATCTGAAATCAGGGATTCTTACAAGGCATGCAAATGCAATGAATGCAAGCATGATTGCAGGGAAGATTGTATCCACAACAACTGCAAATGCTGCTACTATGAAGACATGTTTTCCATGTTGACCCATGTTGATTATGCTGAATGATAAAATGTAATGCGTTTTCATATCCCGGGAATAGACTTTAATGCCATTACATCATCTTAGCGGCTGATGGCTACCAAAGGGGAAAAATATAAAATACTGGTAGTTGATGACGAGCCGGACATCACCAGTGTAATAAAAAAAGGCCTCGAAAAGGAAGGGTTTGAGGTTCAGGCATTTAACAATCCCACGGAAGCGTTGTCGCATTTCAAGGTCGGTGCCTTCGATCTGGTGCTCCTTGATATCAGGATGCAGCCGATGAACGGATTTGCACTGTTCAAGCAACTGAGAAAGATCGACGACAAAGTAAAGGTGTGCTTCATCACCGCATTTGAAATCTATTACGACGAATTTAGAAAAGTGTTTCCAAAGCTGCGTGTGAACTGCTTTGTCCGCAAGCCAGTCAGGATCGAAGAGCTAGCAAATACGATAAGAGATGAACTGGAACTAACAGATGAAATCAAATTACCAAGCGGCTAGCAGTCTGCAAAAATGACACTTTATACTGACGGCTAGCGTACGGATTATACTGTGGCATATAATATTACCCCTAGTCTTAATGCCTCCCGTTATGCAACAAAATAACCTTAATTCTATGGCGGCATTCCAGAGCATATCAAGACGCAGATAGCAAAATCAATTCACGTCAAGTTTGATAGTCTTATCCTCAATGCTACAAATTCAAATATTGATAGACACTTTTGAATGCTGCAATTGCCTATCCGATTTCCAACCATTCATAGGCATTACAGAATGATCTATCTTTTGCGAGTCTTTTTCTTTTGTTGATTGGCTTTGCGTTTCACAGACTTTACCTGCCTCTTTACTGCCCTTTTTGCAGTACGGCGCATTTTCGCAGAACCTTTCTTGACAGCCCTTTCTGTCTGACGCGCCGCAGTTTTTGCTCCCTTTCTAGCTTCTGCCGCTCCACGTTTCACCGCTTTTGTAGTACGCGGTGCTGACCTCGGTATCTGTTCTACAGTATCTTTGGCAGCCCCACCTGTCTCCACAGCCGCGTTGGCTGTTTCATCTAGTGCGCTAGCTGTCTCTGCTACAACTTTGGTGTCTCTAACTTCTCTTGCGGTATCCCTGACATCTCTCGTTGTATCACGCGCGGCAAGGGCAGCGTCCCGTGTTGCTTCAGCCATTTCTGTTACTGCCCCACTATCTTTGAAGGTCTTCACGCTATCCCTTACTTGCTGGGATGTCTCGCGGATCTTTTTGGCAGCTTCTTTTACGGCTTCAGCAGCTTGTTCTGGAGAAAAATCATTTTTCTCAGGTTTGGATCTGCCACCAGTTCTTGTAGCCATTACAATTGACAGAACACCAACAATCTATAAAAATAGAGCCTACATTTCTTATAGTAAATAAATGGGCTGCAACTATTATGATTAAAAGCAATATAGCATATTGAACCAATAGATGGCAGGCGGCATTTCAATCTCGGACACGGCAAAGCTAGAAGCAATGATACATTCGCTTGGCCTTTTAATTACCATAGGCAAATACCTTCCCCTAATGATAGCAGGCTTTGCTACGCTTAATTTGATTCTTGCGTATTTCGATCTGTTCGTTTGGGGTCATATTGCGCCGGGGATATTCAATGTGATCTTGGCAGTGGTGTCTTTGATATTCCTCGGGCAGCTTCTGAAAAGGCGCAAAATTCACAGGTATGAATATCGCTATAGGGGCAGGCATCTGAATATGCAGCCATCTAAAAAAGCACTAGATCGCAAAAGAGCTGAAGTAGCGGCTGCTGACTAGCAGCAAGCAATAGATATACGGAATAATTTATGCAATTTGTTATATCCACAATCAGCCAACCATTACTAACATGACAGAAAGTGAAGCACGCAGAGACGCAGAAGATACTGGTGACAAAATCAAAGCAGGAGCAAAAGCATTAGGGAAAAAGGTTGAAGACCCAGACAAAGATCTAAACACAAAATACGAAAAGGAAAAGTTCAAAGAAAACTTTATTTTTCCACCTTTCTCTAGTAACAAAACTATGAACGTTCTACTCGTATTATTTTACCCAAGTGCACTTAAGTTTGCAAAGTACATCTTTCCATAGTTATGGCAGGCAGAAGCAAGCTTTCAGACATCAAAGAGACAGCTTCGGATGCAGTAGAAATAATGCGCGAGCTTGGGACGCCCGGCGTCCAAGAGACGTTTGACAAAATCAGAGAGGTGGCGATAACTGCAAAGGAAATAATGGAGACAATGAAGACCCCAGAATGGCAGCGGAATATGGAAAACATCCGCATGATTTCGGAGAACTTTAACCAAGCATCGGAAAGGATGGATAATACCATGAAAGAGCTAAAAGAAACCGGCGTAATTGACGATGCAAAAGAGCTCATCAAAACTGCCAAAGAGAAGGTTGGCTCGTTTGGTGGTAGTGGAGAAGGCGGTGGAAGTATGGGTATGCAAGACTTGAAGGAAACGAGCAAGGCTGTAAAAGAAATGCTAGAGTCGATCAAAGGTCTTGTAGATGAGCTAAAAGTTACTGTCGCTGAGTCAAAAAGGTCAGGAACATTTCGTAGTGTTGAAGAAACAGCAAGAGAATTGTCAGACACTGTCAAGACAGTCAAGCGTGACATAGAAAGATAGATCCCAAAGTCTATCACACTCTTTTTAAGAAAAGAAAGCCATTACTTGTCATGTCTTCTGCAAATTCTGATGCCAGTCTGACTGATAATACAAAGACAGGGCTTACGCCCGAACAAACTGCCGAGAACATCAAGAATATTGCAAGAACCATTCGCAATTCATCGACTAGATTAAGGGATACTATCAGAACTTTACGCGAAAGTGGCGCTATAAACGAAATTGCAGAGGCAATCCGGGAAGCTTCGGCCGCAGCACGGGATACTGCCAAAGAGATCAATGAAACTGCCAAAGACTTGAAGGAGCGCGGCGTTATTAGCGACACGGCAGGCGCTGTGGAAGAGACTACAAGGATGGCACAAGATACTGTAAAGACAGTAAGAGAAACAGCAAGGGAGGCCGCAGAAGCGGCTCCTCAGACTACTGAAGCAGTAAGAAAAGGCGCTGAAACTGTCAAACAAAAGTCAAGGGAAACGATGGAGAAGGCAAGGAAAGAAGCAGAAAAAATAAGAAAGCAGAATCACTGAGATCGCAAATGTCTGCCATTATCTCTACCCGGAGAGCAAGAAACATATCATTGTTAAACAAGATGGCCTCTGTCACTTTTGCAGGCACAATATCGAAGATGTAGAGGAAATTGTAGCAGTTGGCAAGAATCCAAGAAGATACTATCATGTGGAGTGTGTTGGAAGGCTAAATATCATTTAGCCTTCCATTAGTATCTCATTTTATAACATTATGTGTAAGTATGGGTATTGAAAAGAAAAAGCCTCTAAAGCGAGATCAGGCACTACATGATGCAACTCACGGGCAATTTGGAGAAGAACCAAGACCTGAACCATTGCCAGATGGAAAGGTCGAACAAGATAGCAGTAACGACAATATTAAGGATCGTAGGAGGGAAGCCCGCAAGAAATCAAGAAGTGTTTATATATTTTTCTAATTACTCTGCAATACCCGTGGGTTGACTATTACTGACTTATTTTCAATTCAAACTGTTTAGTATCTGTTTGGATGCCTTCGACAAGCAAAACACCTTTTACTACATAGACTGCCTCTTTCGCAGGTGTACTTTTTGCAGTTATTGATACCTTGATTTCACCTGTTGCCGCATCTTTGCCAAGTAACTGAGGTAAATCTACAGTTTGATTGCTTATTGAGAGGTATGGTTCAAAGCCAGATGGCTCGATCATTATCGTTACTCTGGCATCCTCGATAGCTCTTTCTTCAAAGTTCTGAACATTATAAAACATATTCGTGGCTTCGCCTACCTTGATGCCTTTTCTGTCTGCGTCAAAAGAGACAAACTTGACATTTGGAGCAGCAGCTACATTGGCGCCGCCACTGCCCTGCTGCATTGAAAATACGATAACTGCTGTGATAGCCACAACTGCAATTATAACTCCTGCAACCATAATTTTTCCTATCAACGATTTATCTGCTGTTAATAGGCAACTTTTGATATAAAGAGAAATTAGAACTTTAAAGCATAAAAAAACAATAGCAATCTTTATTCCAAAAAACATAACGCGTCGCTAAAAATAGTATGAGTTCAGATCTTATCCGTTGGGAGCAAAAGAATCGGCTGATGCAAAGGCGAAAGGTTCGCAGAATGAGCTTGACATGTCTCAGCCTGATACTACCTTTCTACAAGTGCTTTCTCAAAAGAAAAAGGTTGCAAAAGATGAAGCAAACTATGTGCTAAATGGAACAGGAGAGCGCAAATCATGTGTCAAATGCAAATTCAACTTGGGCGATGAAGGCAAATGCCACATAGTCAGAGGTAAGATCAACAACGAAAAAGGCGTCTCAAAGTTCTTTTCCCCTAAAGGCGATGGTATGCTGCCAGGAGACATCGTCTGGATATATGTAAAGCAAACAGGTAAGAAATTGAAATACAAAGAAGGTCATGTTATCCATGAAGGAGCGCCAAGCTATCAATGCAAGGACTGCAAATATTACTTGTATTCTGGCGACTGTCTATTGATAACCGGCAAATTCAAACCAAAGATGAGCTGTGGTTTTATTGTAAAGATAGGACACGGAACAAAAGTCTGATTTACCCATCATCAAGTGATTACATTCAGAGCATTGTGAAGATGTAAAAGTCAGCTGGAAGAACGCCTATTGGCTCGCTGTCTAAAGTGACTGTTACATCCCTTTCCTTTGACTCTATTGATACTGTGCTTGCCTGAGCATACATAATGTTATCATCATCGAAATGGTCGCCTGATTTGAGGTTGATCAGTTCGTCAAGCATTTTCAGGCTTCCAGAGTCTTTCAGAATTACTACGTCGAGCAAACCGTCTGACATATCTGCGTCGGGAGCAGCCACAAAGCCGCCTCCAAGAAACTTGCCATTGGCAACGATAGCCATTGTCATTTTTGTGTCAAATGTTTTGCGCGGGTTGTTGTCCAGTGAAATTGTACACAAGTTGCTTTCATAGGCAGGGAGCGTAGAGACTATCGCCGCAACAGTTGATGCAAGCCTGCTTTTTACCACATTTCTTACCTTTTTGACCTGTCGATAATTTCAGCGGCAACACCCATTTCTGCCGCGTTAAGCATTATTCGCATAGGTGTTGTTGAACCATCTTCCTTGCGGGTAGCCCGCACACCAATTACATCCAGCTTTACGGACTTGTTTACAGAAGCAATATTTTTACAGCATTCTACTACCCCTGCCGGAATGTCAAGCGACTTAACAAGCACGTTTCTTGTGCCACAGGGAACAATGGCTAGCTTGGCGCTTGGATTGATCGGCTTTAATCGAGGTATGGCATCTGCCTTGCTTGCTCCGTTCCGAATCCCCGTATTCTCTTCAAAAAAGCCGTTTGCAACTTCATTAATTGTTCCGTCGCCTCCTATTGCATATATCTCTGTAAAGCCTTTCTCAAATAGCCCCTTGCTAGACTGGTGCCATCACCCGCCTTTTTGCTAAAGGCCACTTTGATGCTGCTTTTGCCAAGCACCTTTTTTATTTGGCTGTACAGCTGATCCCAGTTCTTGCCTGTCAGCCCACTACATGAATTAGGATTTACTATCAATACAGTATCTGTCTTTATAGTCCGTTTCTTCGTCGATCTCCTAACGCGCTTTGGAACATTTCAGCTCAAACCCAATAACCTATGACTTGATCATCTCTGACATCAGGATGCCAAAAATGAACGGGTTTGAATTGTGTAAAGAGATAAGAAAATTGGATGGAAAAGTCAAGATATGCTTTATGACGGCTTTCGAGATGCATCTGAAAGAATTTGAAACAATCCTGCCCTCAATAAGGGTGGACGGGCTAATCACAAAGCCAGTACGCATAGTCGATCTCTGTTCTACTGTTAAGAGATTATTAGCAATAGCTGAGCGTGAGGATAAAACATGATTGACAAAACTGCAATTAATCGGGCAAAGTTCTTAAGTTTGTACAGAGTGTCTATTGGTGGCAGATATGTCAAGTTTAGTTGATCCATCCTGCCGCGAACATGTCATATTGTTATATGATAGTGATGATGAGCGTAATGAAGTTGCGATAAACTACATTAACGAAGGAATCAGAAAAGGTCAGCTGGCCGTCTATGCTTCTGTCAATGCATCTGACAAGATGTTCATGTCAAAAATATCCTCAAAAATTGTGGGTTATGATGATAACGTGAACAACGGCAACCTGCTAATTTTGAGTTTGAAACCTTTTTACGAGCGCGCATTAAATGGCGACTTGGAACCGTTCAAGGACTTCAAGGCTCTATTGGAAGAGATAGTAAATGAAAGAATCGCTGCCGGCAAAAGCGGCGAAGTTATTGTCGTGGCTGACTGTGCCGACAATTTATCAAGAAATGAAAAGTTTGACGAGTGTGTATATGTTGAGAGATGGTGGCAAGAAACTCACCTTGAATGGCAAAAGAATAATCAAAAGATCACAGTTATCTGCCCGCATCCAAATTCAGTGTTAAACAAGCATAGCCATAAGGAGCGGATTTCGCGCCAACACAGCCTAACCATTACGGCATTGGCGAGATAAGACTGGCAAATCAAACCAAGAAAACAATTCTTGTGTTGACGACGAGCTGGATATTGTCATTATTTTCAAAGCTTATCTGTAAAAATGCGGATGGTTTGTCAAGGCATTTACCGACCCTGTTTTGGCATTTCAGCACTTTGAACAAAATCTAACAGAATACACTGCGCTATTATCTGATATGAGAATGCCCGGCATGAATGGATTTGAATTGGCAAGAAAAGTCAAAGCGGCAAATCCAGAGATCAAGATTTTTCTAATGTCTGCATTTGAGCTTAGTATATCTGAATTCGAAAAAGTATTGCCTTCAATCAAAGTGAATGGCATGCTTGAAAAGCCAGTTTCAATGCATATGCTTGTTTCTCTAATAGTGAAGCAGCTTTGAGATTTAAGGAATATTAGATCAAATCTAGAAGCTTTAACTAAGATAAATCGTAAGTGGTTTTTGAATAATGGGGATTGACTGAGTAAAAGCACTCGCTCTTAATGTTAGCCGAGTGTTTTGCTCCTCTTTCCTCAAGAAAGGTAATCGTGTTGCATATATTATTACTCCCGGTCTGACTGCTTCTCGTTATGCAACAAAATACCAGTTTAATTCTTTTACGTTATGATATATTTAGCAGATTGTTGCGTAATTCAAGCTCCAAAGGCTCTCTCTTGCTGTATTATTTTATAGTAATAACATCATATACACATAGAGTCAGACGGTAAAAATCAATTCTAAAAGCTCCTTGGTCTTGTAAAAAGCTCGGCAAACTGTACATCGCCATCCTTCAACCTCTGCAAATGTTACCTTCCTACGATGTTTCTCCAAGAGGCTTTGGCATTGAGGGCAGCTAAGCATGGTGATTGATGTGAATGCATTGCTGCGTATCATAATTAAAAACCGGAATGGTACGAAATTCTAGCTCACCGATTCATTTCAGTGGGTAAAATGCAAGGAGCTCCAGAGACTTTTCTTGATTAATCAGATATTTTGATATCACTTCTCCCCACTCTCTTGGTTTTCTTGTTACCCCCAATACATATATGCATCTGCACTTATGTGCGCGCATGTGTGTGCATATATCATCATTCGTGGTCCTGTCACGTCTGCGATCAACTACCACCACACATAACAGACCCATGATCGTGAGGGAGGAAGAGAGAATCGTTTGAAATAACCAAAGGGCGCTTCCATTATTTTTACAATAAAAACTTGGTAGGCGGGAACTTATCGTCCTTCCATACCTAGAATTCGTAAGAAGGGTCTCTACAGTCTCTTTAAGCTATAATATTATTGAAAATATAAGATGAACGAGCAACATGCAACAACCGTGTGTGACCCCTCAAAGTTGCCAGCAAAAGGGAAGAACGGGTTATGTCCATTCAAGCCCGAAAGCCGGGGCTCATCACTTGTATCATCACCACTCTCTTGACGCAGAGTTTGGATCAACTGGAGATGAAAGAAATGCAAAAGATAGCAGCTCCACCAATCACAAGATAGTGCGTGCCAATACCGGCAGGCTTTCCTCTAGACTCACATTTCGCACTTATGGCAAAGCCGGCTGCAAGGGCGATCCCAAGATCAACCAAAATGCGAAGCTCATAGCCCGTTGGGATGAATGTTCTCAAATACCAATTTTTGAATGTTAGTTAACTATATCCTATGTGGAATGTAAGGGCACGTGCAGCCTGAAGCATGTATTATAAGCGGCATTATGGGTCCAGCTCATTCTACCATTTTCAGCACATACTAGATGGGTGGGTGGTATGTGTTATGATAATATGCGCCTCTACATACACGCGAGTATAGCGCTGCTACAATAATACCTATCTTTCGCCCTCATCATGCGGCCGCCGATCATTGACTAAATCCGCACGTGATTTCCTTGCTTGCTCTACAAGCCTCTGGCGACTCTTCTTCCTGTATTTTTGCCCTAAGCTCCTCCCTCATCTCCATTTCGATATCAAGCATTAGCTCAGGGTAATGCTCTTCGATCGGGACCTCCAGATATTCGTAGTTGTCAAGGTAAGCAGTTATCGCATACTGGTCTGCCTGCTCATAATTGCCATTTTTCACTCCAGCGACCACTTTTGATAGTAGCTCTCGTACAGTCGCAAAGTACTGCTGGTGTTCAGTCGCGCTTGTGCTGCCCGAGCTTAGAGAGATCTCTTCAGCCAAGTCTCGTTCTATCGCAGTAACCAAACGCGATATTGATTCATTATATCACTTTTTTGATCAAAAGCGGTCAAAAGCTCGGCAATGAAAGAATCAATCTCGCCTCTACGCCTTTTGTCAATCTCCGGTGCAATTATCTGATAAGTACTCTCTGCTCTTGCTGTAATGCTAATCGCATTTTCATAATCAACTTGGCTAAATTGCTCTTGGCCTCCTGCGGCGGCATTGGATACTTGGTATGATTGAGCAGCGTCACGCAAAAGAAACACGACTGTCTTGGATACCATTCCCTTGTCTGACATCAGTTGGGACCCTATAGCCTTTTGAGAGATTTTATCTAGCAGAGTCTGAATCTGCTTTATGTCATCCCTAGCCTCACCTTCAGAATCTTTCCCCGCAGTCCTAATCTTGATTGGAAGGTCTGTCAGCATTGCTTCAAGCTGCGTGGCTGGCTGCTCGTCAATGGCCCTAAGCTGACTTTTGATCGCAGGAAATGTTGTAGTGTGCGGGATGAATGCATGAGCAAATGCCATTTCCAAATCATCTGTGTTGAGGCTTTTTTCTGTGAGCTCGAGTTGCGTGCAGATTCTCTCGATGTTGACTATGACGATTAATGCTTCTGTATCAGCTAGGACTGTAGTAGTGTCTTGTGCGTAGGCGGCATTATGATGAAAGACTTCATGATTGATCAGATGTAGTACCACAGCTGTGCCTAGCAGAACTGTCGCCATGGACATAAAAAATATGGTTCTGCTGCAGGCATTCATCCGATCTTTCCATTTCCCCCAGGATTATTGCTGCAGCAAGCTGGCAGCTTTATCCAAATTGGCCTCTATATTTGCAATATGCTGTTGTATCTGATCCACTGGAGCCTTATCCTCTATCATCTGCCTGAGCTCTTCCCTTAGCATTGTTTCTGTTTGTAACATTAACTGCTCATCATGCTCTGCAATAGGCGCTTCAATATGCTCATAATTCTCCAAGTATGCCTCTATAGCTATGCTCTCTGCTTCATCGTAGTTCTGTGACTGGTATGCCGATAGCAATTTATCAAGCAGAGACTTTATGTTGTTTATTATTGCGATAGGGTCCTGTTCTTCCGCTGTTGTGCCAGCTTCTTCTCCTCCCAGCAGCTGACTCGATGAAAAACCAGTTATTTCTTCCAGCTCGTGTATGATGCCATTTATAGTAGTTTCAACAGTTTGTGGGTCGCCTTTGCTGTCAACTGTGCTGTTCAACACTGCAAAGAATTCGTTCACTTCCTGTACTTCATGTGCCATTGCTTCATCTATGGTGTCCGATGTAGAATTGAATATGGCCTCTGCCCTATGGATGAATGCCTGCGCGTCTTGATATTCTACGATTTCTTTTATCATTCCGTTTGCAACGGCCTCCTCGTATTCATGCCCTGCAATATCGAGCAGGCGCGCCACTACACTTGCATTAAATGCTGTGTTATTCAATTCAAAAGTAGGTATTACCGCCTGTACAGTCTGGTTCAGTATCATATCGATTGCACGTGTCTGATTCTCAAATTGCTGGACTGAGGTAGTTGCAACATTGGATGAAAGATCCTTAAGTGCTTCAGAGAGGGTCTGGTTCAATGTGCTATTTTGATTTGCTAGCAAGACCTCAATACTTGAATATACTTCTCCGATTGGATGCAGCGTGTGCGCTTGCGTCAAGGTGTCGTTTCCTGATTCTTTATTTGCAACTGCTTGATCAAGGTGACCTCTTATTTGCTCTATGTTTGATACAAATTCTACAAACGTAGCGTTTGGCATATCAGCAGCCGTTGCATTTGCAACGCCAGTAGTGCCGTCGGCAGTGGTAGTAGCAGTAGTAGTAATAGAAGACATTGTGGTTTTATTTTCATCATTGGGTGGCAGATTGTTTTCTGACTGTAGGTGTTGTGCTGCAAACGAGTGAGGATATGTCCCCCAAGATAACGCAAGAAAAACTGCTGCAGCAGCTCCAACTACGATGATGGAACGCCGGTATTTGTAATTCAATTTTTCATTACGCTTCATAATTAGGTTCGCCTAATTAGGCTAGCCTATGCTTTTAATGGTTGCGAAAAATAGGAACAGTAAAAGATTCACAGCTGTCTTATTTGTGCAAAAAATCTATACAACATCAATAACTAACCGACATAAGCTGTGTATGTGAACAGAGGGTCAAATCTCATTGTAGATTATGATTCTTGAACTCTGCAGGCATTAAAAGATGAGGATATTCCTTTTGCTTCCTAGCATAAAAACAACTTTGATTCTCGGGAGCAAAGAGAATATCTTATATCACAGTTCTGGTAATTTTGAGAAGTGAAAAGAATATCACAAAAAATTTTCAAAAAATACTAGCCAATGTGATCCCTAAACGGAGTTGTTATCAGTATTGTGATGAAGCCGCTATCTATTTCATAGTCTTACTGGACCTTGACTCATTTTTTGCTCACGACTAGCAAAATAATAATATATTATTACTTACAAATTAAGGAAAATAAAAAAGAAAAAGGTCGCCGTTCTTCCTTTAACCCACTTTTACTGTTTACTCAACAACCTCCCATATACTTCCATGCTTGCAACCAAATTGTACTCTCCCTCGCCCTCAGTCTCAGAGTGGACGTGCGCTAGTATACCTGCACCAGCAAATTGTACTGTTCCAGAGCTTGCATTTTTCAACAAGGTGGTGACCGCGTAGAGCCTTCCGTTGACCTTGTGTATGTTCAGGCCGGCAGTGTCTTCTGCTTCTGCCCATGTAACATCATGGTAGACAAAGACGTCTACACTTCTGGTTGATGTGAATGTGATTGATCCCTCGTATATCATACCTTCCGTTGGATACACCATGTATACAACTTGGTGCGCGGAGTGACCTTCTGCATCATGAGGTTCTGATTGTTGTGTAATTGTTGTCCTGACGATATGATATCCTCTTGTTGCTGTCGTTTTGGCAATAGTATCTGGAGATAGCGCATTAACCGCCTGATCAAGCTTGGAATTGATCTTGGCGATATGTGCGTCTATTTCTCCGACAGATGCTTTACCCTTTATCATCTCCCTTAGTTCAATTCTCATCAACTGCTCTATCTCGAGCATTAGAGCTCTGTTGCCGCTTTTTTCAAGATCCCCCTCTACAAACTCAAAGTTGTTAAGATACGCATCAACAGCAAGCCTGTCTGCTTCGGCATAATTGCCTGCCCTGTAGGCTTCTGATAGCTTAGTCAGTATCTTTCTGATGTTTTCGATGTATCCAAGTGATTTAGTAGTTGTTGTTGAACTGTTTTCATGTTCACCTGGCTCCTCTTCTTCCATCGCTTCCAATCCAAATATTTCCTCATATTCGTGTATTATGCCTCCAAAGACCGTCTTTACTTGCTCAAAACTGGCGTTCGACTTTGTAAGGCTGTTGAGCTCCGCGTAAAACTCTTGTATTTCTTCTGCTTTGTGGGCCGGGATCTTACTCTTTATGGAATCTGAAATGATCTGGGATCTCGCAATAAATGCCGTAGAGTCCTGATATTCAATCATCTCTACAATCTCGCCATTTTCAACAGCTTCTTCATATTCAACTTGCGCAGTTGCTAGAAGCAATAGGATTACCATTGCATTGAACTTTGGGTCATTTCTCTCAGCTTCGCTTACCACCGATGTCCCGGCCTCGTCTAGCATGCCATTAATTTCTGTCACCATTGTCTGAACAGCAGAGGTAGAAAGGGAATGGATTTGGTTTGCAAGGTTTGTCAATGCTTCTTTAAGCTTTGTATTAAGTGAAGAATTGTGTTCTGAAATTTCTGGCTCAATTAGAGCATAAACTTCTTCAATTGGGTGTCCTGCATGAGCTACAGCTAGTTCGGTACTGCCAGCTTGCTTGTTGGCTACTGCCTGAGCCAAGTGTCCTTTGATGAATTCCAAGTTAGCGACAAACTCTGCATGCTCGTTTGCAGCAGATGATGCTTCTTCAAGCTCACGTATTATTCCTTGGATGACTGTCTCTACCTGCGAGGGGTCTGTCTTTGAGGCTACGCGGAAGTTCAATTCATCCATAAATTCAACAATTTCCTCAGCTTCATGATCGTCTATCCCTGTCTGGATGGTTTTGAATAATACATTTGCTCTGTTGATAAAGGCAGAGGCATCTTGGTATTCGATCATTTCGATGATTTGTCCGTTTGCTACCGCCTCTTCATATTCTATGTTTGCTGTTTCTAATAGACCCGTTATTATCTCAATAGTAAAGTTGGCTTCCTCTTGTGCTTCGCTACCTGCTGCTACTTTTTGTACAGCTTGGTCAAGCAATCCATTAATCTCTGTCACTTTTTGTGTAAAGGTTGAAATAGAATCTGAAGAAACAGTGTTTGGTAATGCTTCTAATTTTGACTTTAAGTTAGAGGCTAACTGACTATCTTTGACAGATATATCCTGATGGATCAGTGTATACACTTCTTCAATTGGGTGTCCTGCATGAGCTACAGCTAGTTCGGTACTGCCAGCTTGCTTGTTCTCTATAGCCTTTTCAAGATGTCCTCTGACAAATTCTACATTAGTTACGAATCTGACTAGTGCAGTAGTACTGCTGATTCCTTCCTCATTGTCTGCATGCTGTGCCTGTGCTCTTTTTTCAAGAGATCCTGTTGCAACAGATGTAGTGGCTGCTGTTGTTGCCATCACTAGAATGGCTGCCAATGCAATACTTGCTAGTCTTAGATGTTGCTTCATAATCCGAAGAGCACTGATGTTGGAATATAAACGAAAATAGGATTCTCACTATAGAGGATAAGAATAATGGACGGGAATAATCTTCTACCACATATGTAAACGAAAATAGCATTATTGATGAAGAAGCAAGTATATACTCTTTTAAACTAACAATTGTGGTCAAATAGCCAAGAAAACCTGATGTGGAAGTTTTACCTGTCAAATCACATTATGTAAAATATATGTAATAATTATGTTGCAAAAGCCTCTGTGTGCTTACTCTAAGCCCACTGTTGCATACTATGAGATATACGATGATCAGGTAAAGTTTTGCCCGCACCGCGAGTTTGCAGCTGTACTTAAAATGTTGTATCACTACTTTATTATACTGTTATTAGTGTAGACACACTTCTACTATTATTACTCCTCTCTGTAAGCGAACTATTGTTGTTATTCTCGAACATTAATTTTGCACCATTTTCATCTAGGTGAAAGTGTACTGACCTTATCTTGCTCCTATACATTGCAATCCTTTTGCCTGTAGAAGCATCAGTAACTATTGTTTCTATTGCAACAATACCCATGTTCTGCAAATCTGGAATTTTTCTATAAACCGAACTTAGTGGTATGTTATTTTCTCTAGAAATTTCAGCGACCGATTTGCACTTCTTTATTGTTGATTTCAGTATTGAGAATGATATTTTGTCCCCCAGTTCTTGGAGCATTAATAATATATCCTTTGGCTCGTTATGCAAGGTCTGTGTTGTGACATCATTATTTCTCCTTTTCATGGTATAGCTCAGTATCTTTTCCGCTTCTAAGCCACATTTAATTTAATAGCTGATTATCTAGTGTGATTACCATTCTTAAGAGCACATATTGAAAAACGTATTCTTAATTAAAATAGTATTTTTGCGATCAGGAGATTTCATGCAAATTGAATCTAACAAGGGATCATCGTTAACTGCTGCAAAAGCTCTTGCAATACTTGTTGTCGGAGGTTCAGTTCTTGTGTCGATAGGCGTCGTAATACTCGGCCAGATGGTCGGCAAAGGAATTGAAAGCGTCATGATCATACATGACTATTACACAGTCCTTGCCATAATGTCCGGAGCAGGATTTATCGGAGTGCTCATATTTGGCTCAACTTCTATGGGACAGCAGGTTCAGCGCCGTCTTGATTCAATCAATGTGCTGAAAGTTCTGGCATTTACCGCAGTGGCTTCAGCATTCCTCATTGAAATCACTGGCACAATAGGCTATATTGAATACAGGCTGCCGACCCCAGACAGCGCCAAGTCCAAGATATTGGAGATATTCCCATTTGCTCATGCGCCGATGTTTGAGGTGATGGAATACCTAGGACTGGTAGGCACCATGTGGACAGGGCTTGTAGCATATCTCACATGGCATTTCAAGGAGAGGATGTTTACAGATGCAGGCGTGAAAAACATGATGATAATTCTGATATCGCTTGCAATCTTCTATGCACTCTACATTTCACTGATGGGCATAGTGCCGACAAAGATTGCGTCGGTGCAAGGGTAGGCGAAAGGAGAGTGAGAAAGGAAAAATGTCGTTGATACCATCACTTGGCCTATCAAAAACTCAGGTATCCGGCGCAGTAGTGGCGGCTATAGTGGCTGCATCAATTGCCATCGCTGCAATGGGAATACTGGCATATATTCGCAAGATGGAGCCATTAAAGACATGGCTTGTTGTATATGAGCCAGCCTCGCAATATGGTGGCATATTCTTCTACAGCAATGTGATATGGGGCAGTCTGTGGGTAGGGCTATTCTTTGCACTCCGGCACAGGCAGAGCATGAGTAATCTGAGGACGTGGTTGATATTCTTCTTGGTGTCGCTTGGCATTGGAACAGGCTTTGCAAAAGCCAGCTTAGATTGGAGTCAGTTGCCGACTGTAATGCAGTTAGGTAGCAATGGAGAAGAAGCTGCATTTAGCACTGGCGGGCAGCAGATAGCTAATGAAATCTCTATAAAAATACTTGAAGGTTCGTCGATTCAAGGCAATCCTGCTTATGAACCAACTATAGTGACTGCAAGCAGAGATAGTGTTATAATTTGGGTAAATGAAGATGCAGCACCACATACAGTAACAAGCGGCATCGGCATTAGTGACCCAGAGACAGGCAATATGTTTGATTCAGGTTCAATAGGCAAAGGACAGAAGTTCAGTCTGCCTGTAAGTCGCTTGGAAGAGACGGGCACCTTTGACTATTATTGTACAGTTCACCCATTCATGAAGGGTAAAATAATCATAGAGTGACAAGACTCTTGCTAGCTAGCAGAGTCTTCCTGTTTTCTTTCATAAAAAATAGGTGTGAATAAAAAATTGAACCTAGAAGAATCCGTTGGATCAAAAACAAGTCACTGAAAAATCAAATCCAGAACTATTAAGAGCTCATAAAGCCCTATTGTCTACTCTGCATTTTTCCTTTTGTCTCGGTAGTTGCAGTCTCAGGAGATGCGTACTTTCCCATCTCATTGCATATTCTTAGGAATCTAGTTCCCTTCTCTGTAGTCTTGAAAGTCTCTGTGCTTTTATCATATTCCAAAAGACCATTGTCTGTAAGCATTGATAGGTATTCCCTTAGCTGAGAATAAGAGAGAAATGCTTTGTACATTATCTTGGTCTTTGTAGTGCCGCCATTAGCAGCTTCAAGCATCTGTGAAGCAATGTCTGTTCGGCTGCGGTATTTTATCATAGGGGTCGAGTGATTCTAGATTACAGAGAGAGATATAAGATTCGCGAACTAGAGTTATAGTAGAATCTCCTATATATGACGAGCGTCTAAAATATTGTTTTTCTACATAACATAGGCTATTGGAGAGATAGGAGTTTGGTTAGCGCAAGTAAGGAGCGTCGGTTTATGCCACTTCTATTGACTTCCTAATTTGCCTAACTAATGGCTTTATCTTTTCCTCTATTATCAAATAAGCATCTGCTGATTTATCAAATGACGCTAGTACAATAGCTTCTTGCTCCAAAGTTTGTTGATTGTACAATGCAAAAGTTGCTGTTTTTACATTCTGGTATTCTGTAAATATGCAAATTGTCTTGCCTAACTTTGGCTCAAGAGTCTTTCCCATATTCATTTTGATTAATGATTGCATGATGGAAAGTTGTGATTCTTGTGAGGTCAGTAACGGAGTTAAGCCCTCTCGGTATACCGTAGCAAGTATTTCGCCATCGGAAGTGGCAGCGCCCGCAAATCGTATTGCTTTGTCTTTTTCCAATACCCTTTGACGAAGTTCGCGAAAGTTCACCAAACCTTTCATATCAAGAGAATTTAAGATATTATTATATCTTGTATTACTTTTTTATAAAAAAAGCTATAGAAGGGAAAAATAAGTGGTAGTGTAGTAATGCTTTATAATTAGAGAACTAACTTACTGCAATGTCAAAGAGAGGCACGCTTCTCATAATATTCATTCAATAATAATACTATCAGATAAAGGATCAACACATGCTATCTACGAAGAAATATTGAATTACCTTTCAAATGATCAAGCCGTCATCTATGCCGCAGAGCCAAATCCATCAAACAAACGTGATACAGAAAATGTCAAAGGTGAAGAGTCAGCACGCTGTCTCCAATAAAGATGTGGAATTTGAGAATTACGTTACTAGTGGTGCTTTAATTGTCATAGATAAGGATGAAGTTTACTCAGGCACAAATCAGTTCGATATTGATAAGCTACTGCGCTCATGGTATTCTCTCATTTTGAAAGCGAAAAGAAAGTCTATCAAGCATAAGAGGGTGGTGGCAATAGGCGCTCCCTCATCATTTATCCAGACCAGTAATATTAAAAAGCTGTTAGAAGGGTTGTTACTGAATTATCAATACGAATGCCATGAGTTCAATTTGTATTCGGCACGATAAAATGTTCTAGAGCAAGCTATCATGAATCTTATATTTGATTTCTCTAGATCATTATTTTGCTTGTCAAGGAGTTTGGGGATTGGGAGAACCCAAATCAAAGTACACTTGTAAAACATGCAAGGCTCTCTTCTTTTCTCTGTCTGAGGTCACATTTCACAAGGCCATGACTGGGCATCGAGAATACATTGAAGAAGAGAGAGAATAAAATCAGAGTTCAAGCCCTACTCGCCGGGCTGGTCATGGCGATCGGCAGACATTTAACCCAGCTTTCGGGCTTGGCAATGTTCAACTTAGCCTCTGCAGTAAAGCGAACAACTAACACTAAAAGAGGTTTCGCTTTTCACTACGGCACACTGCGAGAAAGTCAGAGGATTAACATGTGTTCTTTCAACGTTCATCTTTTTGCAGCAGAACTCTGTCAAATAGGACATGTTCCAACTAGCTCTAATGTCTCTGGTCTCTTTTCGACTGGTACTACGAATATGAATGAGCTTGTAGTGCTGTCGGTTGTTTGCTCAATTGCCACGTTTAGATCATCAACAAACACTGCCAATTCATCCACAAGAATACTCTTGAATACCTGTTCTGCCAATTCCATTGGCATCGTAATAATAAGCTGGCCATCACTTACTGTCCTTAAGGAAAAAGTCATAGTCGGAGTGCTTTGATCGACTGCAATTTGAGTTATATCTTTCCTTTTTCCTCCGGAGAACGAATAGTCGATCTCAAATGTCTGATTATTTATAAATAGATCATAGGTTCCGGAACTGGAAAGAGGCGGTAACCCTGTCACAGTTATTATTCCGTCAGTTACGGAAACAGACGATAGATTTGAGGTTCCTCAAGAGAAGTTAAAGCGAAACTTCTGATAGCTAGTTGTTATATGCTTCCTCTGAAGTTCCACATACTGCATGTGGCATCCACGAGGCTTCCATAGTATTAATCGCCATTGGGTTCAATCAAGGCACCATGCCGTGCCAAGTACTCGGTTATGCCATACTTGTTCCTTACTTCAACTATAATCACAAAGGATTCTGCTTCCGGATTGTTATTGTGTACTGATATCCTTACGATTGCCTACCACCCAACTTGCAAGCTGGTTATTTCCTCGCCAGCCATGTTATGCAAAGATGGGCCAGACATATAGTGTATGACGTCAGGGGTTGCACCGTAGGCATTATTGTTTGCCCCTATTCCGGAGAGCAAAACAAGTCCACTTGGAATCATTATAGCTAAAATCCCAAACAGAGATAGCCAATAGCCTATCTTGAGCAACCTGTTTATGTTAAAAGCAATGGTTCTTTGAACTTTATGCAAAATAGAACCTTGCATACATGACATATCTTTTTGACCATCTTTCTGCTCATTCATATTTCCGAATATAGGATCTCGCTCCAGAAGCTGCTGATGATATCAGGACTATTCTTAGCCAAGAATAATAGCCGTGTTTCTTGTTCGCAATTCTGTTCGATAAAGGGACATGAAATGCCGAACTGTCAACTGCTGAATCCAGCAAATAGGTTGTAAAACTGTGGACTAGGACTAAAACTTGTTAGCAGCTTTCGTAATTCCTTGCTGGGATTGCCATAAACGTCAAACCTGCTTATCCTAGCACACTGAAAATCTTTGGAAGTATTGTTTGCGATGCAATGCCTGTATTGTGAGCAAGTACCGCCTCTGAGTTTGCGTATGTTTCATGTACAATACACTTTGTTTCATCTCTATTAAGATAAAATTGGTAACCGATCGTATCTGGCTCGTTGGCTTTTACTAGTCTGCTCATGTCCTGTACCAGCTCCTTGTATTCTTCTATTTTCCCGTCTTCTATGGTAAATTCCGCTCTAAAATGGATCTGATCTTGCTTCATGATCTCCAATCAAATAAGCGTTATACCATCACTTCTATATCTGCAGGCATTTCATCCCAGTCAATCGAACCGCATATTCTTGTTTACTAACATAGTTAAGGTAGAAGAGACGGAATTTGATTCCGTTTTAAATAAGTACATCTGATTTGTGTGCCGCGTTATGATGCAATCGAAAATCTCATCTACGACAACAGCATTGCTTGCAGGCGCTGCTACGATAGGCGCTCTGGCATTTCTTATTTTGTTCGCACCGGCGGCAAATGTTCTTGCTGCAGGGAAATTTGGAAACAGTGGAAACAACCCAATGTCCGGAACAAACGGCGCAGACAAGATTTACGCGGAAGGCGGAAATGACAAAGTAAACTCCGGGGCTGGAAACGACAAAGTCTTTGGCGACTTGGGAAGCGATACAATACACGGGGGCGACGGCAATGACAGGCTGTACGGCCAAGGCGGAAATGATTATGTATATGGAGACGACGGCTACGACTTTGTCTTTGGCCAGCTTGGAAACGACCACGTCTACGGCGGACTGGAAGAGGACTATGTCAATGGCAAGGAAGGCGATGATGTTCTCTATGGCGGCGAAGAGAGTGATCAAATATTTGGAGAAAAGGACAACGATGGGATGTATGGGGAAGGCGGAAATGATAGGATGTATGGCGGAGGAGGAGCAGATATGGTTGACGGAGGCCCCGGGAACGACTACATAGAAGGAGGGGAAGGCAACGACAGGCTCTACGCAGGCACCGGCGCAGACACGGTCAACGGGGGAAGTCAGGACGATTACATCAGCACCATGGACGGGGATGATATTGTCTATTGCGGGCCTGGGTACGACACTGTAAACAAAAAATACTCGGACACAAAATACTATAGTTGCGAGAAATTCGGAGACCCGTAGTAGAATTGGGCTATGGGGCAGAGAAGAAGAGATGCATTTCCTTTCCTTCCTCTTTTTATCGCCTTTGTATTGTGTAGCTACTTGATTCTTTCAAACAGGCTATAAAAGAACTAATTGATTTCTAGATTGGGACCACTGGAAACACGCATGTACCTTGCACTATTTTTCATGCGTGAAATGGTGCATTGTATACACCATTTTTTAATAGAAGCACAGATAGTAAATTGTAGCATTTTTTGTGCGTAAAATGCTACACGGTGTAACATTTTTCCACTGAAAACATAATAGAAAATATGGAGGCAGCCGACCAGTACCACCGTTGGCACAAGGCCCCATTTCAGGCCCCGCAAGATCCACCACGTAGACGTGCTAGCATGGTTACGCCGCCTTAGGGTTGCTCCCTCCCGGACCTCACCCATTTCGACGATGCGCGGTCGAGACCGCGCCTTCGCGCAGTTCGCCGCTCATAACCATCCGACACGGCGTGATTTCATTTCAGCAAGGCAAGCGGGAACCTCCTGCCAGCGGATTTACCCGGCCGTTACTGATCCTGGCATAAAGCCGATTTCCAGTATGGGGTACGGCTGGCACCCCGATCCTCCCTGCCTCCGCACACTATTTTGCAGTATGCCTATATTTGCTTGTTGGATGACGATGTCAGCACGCTGACGGTCTTGCATACCGAGCAGACGTCGCCGGTAGAGTCCCGGCCGCACACCGAGCACTTTTTGCCTTGGTCGCCCGGGATGTTGCGCAGCGTCTTTGACACCTTCATCATAGAGTTGTAGGCGTTGTGCTTTATGCCCGGATGGGCCTTTTCCATCCTATTGAAAAACTCACGCAGGTCGGTACGTATGCTCTCGTTCATGTAGGGGCACTCTTCTGACTGGAATGGGATCTCGCGCTGGAGTGCATAGAATGCGATCTCGTATTCGTAGATCTCGATGAACGGCTTGACCTTCTTCATCCTGTTGTTTGCGTACTGCACCGGCTCGGGATAGATCCAGCCGATGCGCTCCACATCGCCAGCGAGCAGGTTGATCATGAATGTTTGTAATTGGTCGTCCATGTTGTGTGCAGTCGCGACGACATCCGCGCCGACGGTTTCTGCGGCGATGTCGATTGCCCGGCGGCGGAATGTGCCGCAGATCGAGCAGGATGATATCTTCTTTTCCGATGGCCTCAGCACCATAGCCTCGTCCATGTCGACCCCAAACAACGACTTGTAGCTGAGCACCTTGCTCTCTACTCCAAGCTGCGCACAAAAGTCTCTCACTATCCGAAGCGACTCATCACGGTAGCCCTTGATGCCTTCGTCGATGGTGACTGCCACCAGCTCATTGCCATTGTTTGGGTGCTGCTCAAAAAGCGCCTTTAACACGTACAGCAACGACAAACTGTCCTTGCCGCCTGACACCCCGACGGCGACCCTGTCACCGTAGCCTATCATCGAATACTTTGAAATTGTCTTTGCAGCCTTGTCCTCGATGGAGCGCATGAAGCACTTTTTGCATAGATATTCGCCAGAGTACGCCCTGTGGTATACGCTCTCTGCCTTCTGGCACTTGCTGCAAAACATACACATTGGCTAGCGCATTGCAAGGGTTATTAACCATTCGAGCATGAACCGTTATTAGATCCAAAGTTCGTACTTTTCTAGTGCCATTTCCACCGGATCTGCTACTAGACGAGATAAACCTGAAGATAATAGACATACTGAGCCGCGACGCGTCGCGGCCGTTCGTAGAGATAGCCAAAGAGCTCGAGATCTCAGACGCGACGGTGCATATGCGGGTCCGCAGGCTCATGGCCGCCGGAATTATCCGCAAGTTCACAATTGCGACTGATAACCGGCTTTTAGGTTACGACCACCTTGCCTTCATGGGCATAAACATCAAGGAAGGCTCGTCGGATGAAGTTACGGCCCTCCTGTCGCAGGTCGACGAGATACTGGAGATACATGAAATGCATGGTCGGTTCGATCTTTTACTGAAAATACGCGCAAGGAACCTCGACGAAATGAGAGACATTGTGGTGAACAAGATACGGAGGCTTCCGCAGATAACCGAAGCAGAGTTGATGACAGTCCTGAAAACGATAAAGGAAGAGCAGTCCGTATCGTTGAAAAGGGACATTTCAGACGCTACAGCGGCTGCGACATAGAGCTACTTTTGTTGCTTGTCCTTCTTTGACGACTGCCACCAATCGAGGTAGTCGTCATGATGCTTTCTTCTCGGATCGTCCCTAGATCTTTCAGCCTTGTCGCGCAGCTCGTCTATCTTTTCCCGGGAAGCAAAGAGGCCACAGCTTTTGCAGATAAAGTTCTTACTAGTAAGGTCAAATTTCAGCTCTCCTCCGCATTCAGGACAAAAGCTTGCCAATCGTGATGCTATCGCTCTTTCGCTAATAAAAGGTTTTCAAGCACACATTTCCACTATAACCGGTGCGGTACTTGGTTTTAGTCAGGTTCAGCTCTGACGACCGACTAGAGGTAAGCGATGACGAAATAGCTGTATCGATCAAGTCGCAACCAGAGCGCGGAAAGGCAAATAGGGAGCTGGTGAAAAAGCTGGCTGCACATTTCGGCGTAGGGGAAGATCGGATCAGGATAGTTTCGGGCCTGACATCACGAAAAAAGGTAGTCGAAGTGCTATAAAGTTATAGAAGATTATAGCGGATTGTTTTTAAGCTGACAGCAATCGCCATTTAGACTGGGAACGGGATTTGCGCAATAGGCAGAGGGATGAGGTGATGAGAGATGTATTGCAGACGGCAATGGGCCCTGGTGCCGGCATATCAAGGATAATGTTTTCAGCCTGCCTGAGCCATTCTCAGGCAACAGCATATCTGCAACAGATGATGGAAGATGGTTTGGTGGTAAACGACATAGAGCAGGGCAAAAAGTACTACCGTACGACGCCAAAAGGCGTAGAGTACCTTGCGGCGCTCAACAGAATGTGCGAGCTGCTGCAAATGGAAACCAGAGCATCAGAAATTTAGTGTATTTTTCGGTGCATGGACTTTGGTCGTCATTCCGCTTGTCGCAGTCGGTTCGCCCGTCGAAGCGCCATGCACCGAATGACATGATGTTGCATTTTTTGCAATTAAACCTTTACTCTAGTGCGTGCTTTGCTGCAATCAATCACACCATTTACTATTTTGTATTTTTTATCTTCGTTTCTTCAAGGTTCGCAATTTGCGGCAGTCTCCATATTAAAGCACTTGTCTGTGCCGGGACCTGCGTTGCCAATATCATTGTCTGATCCGCCATCGATCAAGTCATTGCCCGCACCACTATTGATTATATCATTGCTCTCTCCACCATATAGTTGATCGTTACCACCGTGGCTGTTGATTATGTCGTTGCCAGAGCCGCCGTTAATGCGATCATTATCGCCGCGGCTGTTGATTGTATCATTGCCGTTTCCTCCACATATTTCATCATTACCTCCATTACCATTTATGATATCGTTCCCACCTAATCCATCGATGACATCATTGCCCGTAGTACCCTGTATGATATCATTTCTGTTATCATTGCCAACTATAGTTGGGTTATTGCAATCAGGTGGACCCTTTATCATTATTGACACTGTAGCAATATTGCTATCTGCTCCTCTACTATCTGTTGCTTTGAATGTAAAACTGTCTGGACCAAAGTAGCTAGCGGTTGGAACATAGGTTACAGTACCTGTGGATGGATTGAACATGTTCAGATTTCCTTGAGAGGGGTTTGTTACTATTGAGTAGGCTATTGGATCACCGTCCGGGTCAGTAGCAGATAATGTAATTGAGATAGGAGTATTCTGATTGGTATCTACAGACTGATCATTCGCTACAGGTGGATGATTGCTAGGGTTAATGATTATTCTGAAACCGGTCGCTGTCTCTTCAACTACTTCTACTGCTATATTATTTGCACTATCTCTAAATATTTCTCCGGATACCCACATAGCTCCAGCATCGTTAGGATTAGTATTCGGGTTGACATCTTCATCTACAACTTGTGCTAGCCTGTCGCCTCTAGTGGTATCAACTTTGTGAATTACAATTGCGTTACTAGGTACATTATCATCAAATCCTACAAGTTTTCGTGCCTCAATAGTGTAGAAATTTGTAGTTGAGCCACCTATGGGGATCTGTGCTACCATATAGCCAGAAGTTGCAGGTAGTGCCAAGCGCTCAATGTAGACTGACTGGTCTGGAGCTGTAGTAGCAACATACCGCTGAGCACCAGAGATCCAACCTAGCGCATCCTTGTGGAAGGCAATGGTATGGACCCCAACACAGCCAAAGTTAGGATGTGCAGGTGGACAAGTAGGCCAACTACTCATTACATCCCACCTTGAATCATAAGTTGCTCCGTAGGAGCCTGAGGAATGTGGAAGACCAAAACCATGCCCCATTTCATGCCCCATTACATTTGCATTACTCCACCCCCAAGTGGCCATCCAAGTCATGCTGTATGATATTACGCTTCCATCCCTATTCAAGCCGAGACTGCCACCCCAAGAGCAGCAATCAAGGTCTTGGTTGAAAGCCAATATAATACCCATGTAGTCTGGAAAGAAAACATCTGGGTCGGCAGCCGCCGTACAATCATTAGCAAGAGATACTAGGTCCGCTGAGCCTCCAGCGGGAATGTATGTTGATCGTGGATTAGGCAGGTTGTACCATCCAAAAACCTGACTTCCACCAAGATTGATGATGTCATACGATATCTCTCTCCAGTAACCGTCCAAGAAATTCATTTCATTTTGGAAGTATGTCGTCGGCTGTGGTGTCACACTCGTTGCATCTCCAAAGCGGCATAATATGACTGCCCACTTCTGAGGGCCGGAAACATGAGCACCCAGCAAATGAGAACTTGTAGGCCTATGAACGCCTACTGGCGGGGAATCCGCCAGTTCTATCGCGATGACCTTGATCGTGTTTGTTACAGGATCTAGGATACCACTAACCACAACATCTTTGCGATTAAGCTTTAGCGGTCCGCCTTGTTCTTCAGTTAGATTTTCGTCCAAATCAAGTGAATAGGATTTTCCGCTGTTATCTGTTAGTATGTATTGAGGCTTGTCATCATATATTATGTTAAACACGCCTGCAATCTCTACATTCGCAGGCTGTTGAGAAGAGAGGACAACTAAATTTGGTTGCGCTGTTGCTAATATAACCAACGTTGCAGAAATGAACGATATTAGTCCCAACCTATTAGCGTGGGATTTCATCTCTTAGTACTTGTATGCCGCCCTAATCTGGATTAGGAAGGAAATACCTGAACTTAGAATTTTTAATAATTCTATTAGCCGATCTGATATCAGAAAATTTGGCTGGCCTTTTCTATAATTCTTCATATGTCTTAGAGGTTTTCTGTAAAAAGTAATAACTCATAAAAACAAAGTCATGCAATCAAACAGCTATCCAAGCATGGATTGTTGACTTTTTAAACAAAGTGTATGCAGTACAATCCTTATGCTACTGCCTATATCTTGGACAGGTAGAGCTTTCCATCTTCAATTTTAAAGCCAGACTGGTTGTAGGTAAAAGCGTTGAAATCACCATCCTTTCTGTATGACAGACAGCTTTCCTCCACTTGCGGTCTTTCTTGCAGCTGCTGCGAGCTGCTTTGCTACCATCTGAAGCATCTTGGAATGGTAGTAGTATTTGCAAAGCCATGGATGCTGCTCTTTTAATTCAGTCAAGGCATAGTTCATGTCGTACTCTGACATGTTTTTGTCAAGCAAGTAGTTGTACACCCATCTGCAGCCATCCAGCGTCTGTTCTAGCACAAGCTTCTGCTCATATGTTGGATACAGGCGGAACTTGTAGTTCTGCATCGTTTTTATTCTTTTTGTATGCACTGCTACTACTATTTAACGTCTGGAGCACCTTGGTGGGAGGGGAGATTCATTAACGGGAACTAGATTCATCCCACCTCTAAAGAGTGTGGGGTTTTCTTTGGTTCCCGTACTCTTCATTATGATAACAAAAGCCTACTGGCTACAGCTATGCAATTTTTCACTTCTTGATGAATCGATATAACTATATCCGTCATATGGGCTGCAAAAAGATAGCAAGCTTCCTTTGTTAGAACCGCGCAAAAATTTGTGAATTTTAACAATAACCCTTACTGTTTATTCATGTTTTAATGACCACTAAATTTAGCAAGTTGAATTAAGATTTATCAGCTTTACAATATAGTAACAGATTAACTCGATGAATCTTGATTGAGATGTTAAATAGAAGTTCGCATTGGAGCAAATCTTCAATATTTATGACTCATAAAACCTTTACTGTGATCCTGCCTATGTCGGCTTCGACCCTTGTGATCGAGCCCTGCTTTATCGCCGGTGCGTTCTCTGGTAGGTCAACTACCGGGATGTTGGCTATTGCACAGCCGGACGCGGTGGTGATGTCTGCCTTGGAGCACACGACGGCGCTTGGCGCAGTCCCGCACTCCCTCAATGAGTAGATTGCATACGCGCCCACGCTGCTTCCAACTGCATATGGGAATACGAGCACTGTTCCCTTGAGCGACTTGCCGTATAGATCATGCTTTGGGTCGGTTATCCTGCCGGTCTTGGTGTCGACCATTGCAAGAAAGTTGATCGGCTGCGCCGTGACAAGAGCTTGGCCTTCGCCTGACCCGCCGACAATCTTTCTGCAGTTGCTGATTATTATCATTATTTGGCGTACTCCTTTACTATCGTCTTGATGTCTTTCAGAGCGACCTTGACCTTGTTAGAGTTGCTCAGATAATAGGCGCCCTTGACGCTGTTTGACACGACTGAGTCATATTTTTCCTTTGTAACATAGGGGGTAAGGCACGTGCACGAATCGCACATGAATTCCGCACCCGCCCTTTCGAGTTTGCCAGCCAGGCCCACCTTTGCCGCCTGGTTGTGTATTGCCCTTGAGCAGAATATCATGCAGCGCTTGCTGAACTTTTTGCCTTCGGTAAGTCTGGCCAAGAGATCAAGCTCGTTCATGCCAAGCTGGGGGCTCCCAAGCGTAATGATGTCGCCGTCTTCGGCAGTGTTCAGCTCTTCCATCACCGCCTTGGCCTCTTGTTTGCCAAATGAAACCCTCTCCTTAGCCTCTCCAAGTGTGAACATGCCGCAAGAGCCCGATGTCCCAATAGCCGCGGACAGCGCCTTTGCCTCAATTGTCGAAGGCTTGGGTATACCGCTAAAGGCAACCGAGCTGTCCTTGACGGTCTTGCCTGCAAAGTAGCCCAAGAGCCCATAGTCAAGCTCGCTTTCGAATTTGAAGTCTACCTTGATGCCCACCTTAGGCTTTCTTGCCTCTTCGAGCCTGAGGTCAGAGAGCGGCGCCTTGCCAGTGACAGAGCTGGCAAGAGCAGAAAGCGCGCTTTCTTTGTTTGTCATCAAGCCTAAAAGCGAGTTTGAATACACGGCCGCGTTGCTTTCTGCAAAGCTGACAGCCGTGCCCTTGTCGGGGATGTTAAAAACTTCGTACGGCGTGCACGTAAACGATGGAGTGACGCCCATCCTTTCGTACGACTTGACTATGCTTGCCTGTTTCTCCTGAAATTTTTCAGGGATGCCTTCTGGCTTGTTCCTGTCATAGCCCATCGGGTTTACAGTTGTCCTTACGACAACCTTGGCTGTGCGACTGAACTTGTCAAGGAACTGGACGCCGGCATCGCCTATTGTGTTATAGTTGACGCCAGAAACGTGGGCCCACTTGACAGGGACGAGCTTTTTTGCGCCTGTCGCCTCGCCTATGGCAACAAGAATCCTGTATGCAGACGCAAGCGCCTCGCTGTGCTTGCCGGCAAGCGCTTCTTCCTCGTCCTTTGAAAGTTCCAATCCCGATATAGAGTCTCTGCAGAGACTATAAGAACCATTATTTTTATAAACGGTGAGAAAGCCCGCAGTCTTTGTGAAACCAGTCGCCGCCTATATTAGCTGCCGCCTATAATTGTGTCATACAAAGAGTCGAGGACTCTTGCAAAGCTAGCTAACTATCAAGGCAAAAGTGACAGACGATAACGATAGCAGAATCAAATTAGGACTTCTCAATCGCGAGTACGATAACTTCCAAGCATATATTCAAGGCAGAAAAGGTGCCAAACTATATTCTGCTACAAAGCAACAGGCTGATAGGCTGGCAGAACGAATAATTCGAAATGGCGGCAAAATCAATAGTAAAAAGCAGTATCCATTGATTCTCCGACGAGATCTGATAGACATACAAAAAGATAGCAAATTTCCAAGCGTCTACTGGATGAAGGTGCCAGTCTATCTAAAGAGCCTACATCTAAAAATACATACCGATTATAGACATGAACTAACAGAATATGATTTGAGAGAAGCCAAGGTAAATCAACAAGCAGGTAAATGGTATATTTTTCTCGGCATAGAAAAAGAAACTAAATATCCAAGGCCAGCGACAAACGTGCTTGCAATAGATTTGGGAGTACGGCACATTGCAGTGACAACGAACACCGCAAACAAAAGACCCAACCTTTATGGACAAGACTTACGCAGGATAAGAGGGTTCTACTTTAACCTACGGCGCAAGCTGGGACAGAAAAAGGTGTTCTACAAGATAAAGAGACAACTCAAACATACAGAGTTCTTGCAGGTCAATCACGAGCTGCACAAAATTTCAGAGGCAATGGTCGAAGAAGCACAGAGGACCAACGTGGTAATAGTAGCTGGAAAGCTGAAAGGAATACGAAATAGAATAAGAAATAGTAGTAGGTGAGTACGCAGGGTGATCAATAACTTTCCATACTTTAGGCTTTTATACATACATCAAATACAAAGCAGAATGGTTAGGCGTCAAAGTGATGGAGGTAAGCGGGGCTTACTCCTCTCAAATATGCCACAACTGCCATAAAGCTGCAAGAACTGCGGACTGGATACAAACGCCGAATATAATGGTAGCATGAATATATCATGCAACGAGCTCTTGGCATACTGTCTGGAGCAGGGGCACATTGACTATCCCAAATGAAGAACTTCTGGTGATTGCAGATTGGAGCAAAATGATCACAGAGGAATCTCACATGCCTTAGCTGTGGGAGTAGTCAAGCAATTATATGCTCTGTACGCATAATCCTTCAAGTTGACCAGGCTCTCAATGGGCGTCATAATAAAAAAGATGGAGCAGGCACTTAACAGGGAAAAGCCGCCCCGGCTCACTGCGCTGCGCGGGCTTCAGATGGAGGAGCAGGGCGACCCGTTCAAGATACTGATAGGCACGATATTGTCTGCCCGGACAAGGGACGAAAACACTACCCGGGTGGTGAACAAGCTTTTTGCAAGGTTCAAGACGCCCCAAGACTTGGCCTCTGCAGACATTGATGAAATAAAAAAGATAATCCACAGCATCGGCTTTTACAACATCAAGGCTGAGCGCATCAAGCAGGTCTCGCAGATGCTGATCAGCAAGTTTGGTGGACGGGTGCCCTCTGATATCGATAGCCTGCTGAAGCTGCCGGGCGTGGGCAGAAAGACGGCCAATTGCGTACTTGTTTATGCATTTGACAAGCCTGCGATACCAGTCGACGTGCATGTGCACCGGATATCAAACCGGCTGGGGTTGGTCAGCACGAAAACGCCCGAGCAAACAGAGCAGGATCTGAGCAAGCTTGTCGACAGGAAGCTATGGACAAAGGTTAACGATACGTTTGTCATGTACGGGCAGAACATCTGCCTGCCTGTCAGGCCGAACTGCAAGGCGTGCGACTTGAAAAAGATGTGCAGGTATTATTCTTCTTCTAGTTCTACTACTCTGGCTTCCTCTTCTTGAATATCAGAAGGCCTATGACCAAGCCCCCAACTCCTGCCATGACCGCAGCGGGCACAAGATATAGCGGTGACTGCTCAAAGCTCCCAAACAGAATCTGAAACGAGATGTCGCCTGCAAAGGCATTAGCTGTAACCTTTTCGTCATCGTTTCCATATACTGCGATCGACCCTGCGGCAAAGCCATTTAGGTTCAGACTGTCCACGACGGTCCTCCTGCCGTTTGTGACTGACAAGCCCCCATTCTCAGAGTGAGTCACAGATACGGGGTTGTCTGCCGTCCAACCATCATTTTGGTCATATATTCTGGCATAGCCTGCTTCCGGGGTGTTGACTGCCACCCAGTATCTTGTCGAGTTGCCACCAAACATTGCAATTTCAATGTATTTTTCGCTTGGAGCCGGCTCTTGTATCTTGATGATGGTTTTTGAGTCATTGCCAGGTACATATGAGAGGTTGTTTTGTATCGTTAATATCCAGCTTGGCTGCTTGGGCTCGTCAAAGGTGTAGACGAGAGGGTTGTCTTTATCCTGGTTTGAAGCAGTATAAGGAAGCACAAAACTCTCGCTCCTATCAGACTTGATCACTTGGTAGTCCTGATCCTGCGCAAAAGCGAAGGGGGGCAGGAACAATATCAAAGCTGTGATCAGCACAAGCAGCAGACGCATATGGGACAACTGAGTCGTTTTAGTAATATATACGACTCGGCGGCAGCGCCTACTCCACTGCCATCTTAGTCAATGATCATTTCTCTCTGATACTTCTTCCATAAACGACCTTGCCTTTTTAGATACCTTCTCTTTTATCTCTCAATTTTAGCGCCATGCTCCGCTATTCGTCGGTCACGCTGTCCACTATAGCTACTCCCACGCCCTTTAGCTATCATTTGTGCCTGACAATCTCTTTTGCAAGAGCTTACCTCTATTTTTCATCATTCCAGGCTTGAGGCGATTTTATATTTGCAAGCGTGCCAAACACTGGCACAGCATTCCTTTTAAGCCAGTTCGCAGCAGCGCCCGCCGCATATCGACCATTTTTCTGACCCCAAATAGGTGGTGGAACGGTCGTTCCAAGCATTCCTGATATAATGCCTACCGAAAGTAATAGATGGTAGTAACAGGTTGTATACCACTGCCGGTCAATTGCTAAGTACAAGAATTCTGGTTGCGTCGTTACTACTATTGATGGTATTGGTCATACCAATATCGGCATTTGCAGAATCCTTTACCGTGATCACAAACAAGGACATCTATACGCCTGATGAAAAGGCGATAATAGTTGGTGCCATACCTGCAGATGCACCTGATGGCTACGCCGTTATCATAAAGATAACTGGTCCAGGGGGAGAATGCGCTACCCAGAACATACTGCCTGCGGAGAACAATTCGTTTCGCTCAAGACCCGTAAGGCTTGATGGATGCGGCTTTGGAGAAATCTCGGTATCCGCCTTTTATGCCGAGCTGAATGCAACTTCCACTTTCACAATCTCTGAAAGCAGTAGCCAAGCAGATGCTGGAAGCAGGATGGAGCTCCGCATACTAAAGAATACTGTGTTGCAGGCGCAGGAAACGGTCAATCAAAAAGTAAAGGATCTGGTAGAGGGCGGTTACGTCCTGCCTGAAGAGATTGCCGAAAAATACGGCGAAGGAGTCTCGCAGGCATCACTTGCCCTTGAGGCAATCGAGTTTGGAGACGCGGCAGAGGCGAAGAAGCACATCATATTTGCTCTGAGGGACTTTCGGGAAGTCCTGGATGCGCTCTCTGAGAACGTGGCAAGGTTCGAGCAGACTGCAACAGACAACAACCCAGACATTGTCGGAATGTACGACATACTGCAGAGATATTACTACAGGCTTCAACTGGTAGCCGAAAAGAACCACGTGGATAAAGAGGAGGAATTCAAAGCCGCCGCGCTGCTTCTATCAAACATCAAGCGGATGATAGGCGAAGGCAACTATGAAGCCGCCGGACGAAACCTGGAACGAGTAAACATGATCTTGGAGAAAATAAGATCTACTCTCTCTGAAGAAGGGGAGAGTAAAGAAAGACTCACCTCTGAAACAAACAGTACCAGTGAGGTAGACGAAGAGCTAGCTAGAAAACTTATCGAGATTGCGGCAAGATATGAGAATACTGTGCTTGAATTACTCAACAAGACCAGCTCTGACCCCGAGGCAAAGGCAAAAGTGCAAGAAGTGATTGCTCTCATTGCAAATGCAAGAACAAGCATAGAAGCAGGGGACCTTGAATCCGCAAGACAGAACTTATCAGCGGCATACCATGCCATCAACTATACAAAAAAATTGGTCGAGGATGACGAAGATGGCAATACTTCGGCCTCTAGCAAGGGCAAAGATTCAGACAATGATTCAAAAGAATCATCTAACGACGATGGTGAAGATTCTAAAAAAAGTGGTAAGAAGGGCTCTAACAGAGGCAACAGTGACAAAGAAGGCCAATAGGACCTTTTTCAGCTAATTTTTGGGCAACACAGCTCTATGGCAAAAGCATTGAAGGCACGAAAACTATCTGCATGGAACTGGAACGGCCGTTCCATGTGAAAATTCCGCCCTCCCCCTAATATATATTGGAAGACTTAGGCAATCCTATGTCTGAACGCAAGAATAACAGAGGCAAGATCGAGATCATGGCGGATATCCTGTCTCTTTCGACAGCGGGAATAAAAAAGACCCATATCATGTACAGGGCAAACCTTAGCTATGAGCAAATACTCTATTACCTTAACCAGCTATTGGGCAAGGGATTGATAGCCCAGGATGTTGTAGATGGAGCGCTTGTGTACAGGACGACGGAGAAAGGAAGGGAATTCCTCGTGTGCTACTCGCGCATGAGCGAACTCATCACTGAGAGCTGCCCAGACGAAAAAGTGCCACTGCTCACAGCCTAGGCAGCTGGCCGCAGAGCTATTTTTCTCGATCCATGGGAGAACTGGCAGAATCGTCTGATCGGGCTATTTTCATGGCAATAGGAAACAGGCACACCTGAGGGACTAAGGTATAGATTTGAGGAGCATGGACGCGACACACTGTCTGATCCATAGGCGCTCTACATGGTTGGTATTCTTCTCATAGATCGATAGCGTGTAACCTTTTTCTGGCTTCTCTCATACGCGCGTGTCTGTATAGCTCACTTACAGACTAAGCTACAATAAGCAAGCGACTACGATCTAGAAGAGACATAGTGAGAGAAGGGTTGAGAAGGACAGGTAAATTGACTTGTACATTAATCTGCTTTGCCATACTGTCACTCATGATATTCATTGTCCCACCCATCTCCTTACCTGCAATGGCGCTTGAGAACGACATCAGGCTTGACATGAATTTTGCAACCTCTATAGTCGAGGCCGGAGCAGCCACCTATCCGATAGGCTATGTCAGGCTGGTATCAAACGACACCAGTGAGCCGGTCATTGCGCCAAGCGATCTTGAAATCGGGCTGCTTTCTACAGATGCTTCAATAGCATTTGTGCCTTCAAGGGTCACGATCCCTGCAGGGAGCGACTATGCTCAGTTTAATGTCGAAGTCAGCGACTTGGCAGGCAAGACTGAAATATCTGCGCAATATGGCGACCAGAAGGTTACTAGAACCTTCAAAGTAGTAGACGCCTTGAACCTCATCGAAGATATTGATCTAGTTATCAACCTTGCATCTAACAAGATGCAGGTGGCCTCAGAAATGCCTTTCTCTGTATATCTTGAAGACAATGGGAACATTCTGCAGGCACCAGAAGATATTGTGGTCAAATTAGACTATGAAAGCTCGCTGGTGCAGCTGGACTCCGACAGCCTTGTGATTAAAAAGGGCAGTTACTATGCCACAGGCACAATAAAGACACTTGAGAAATCAGGCAACGCGTTTATCAGGGCTGAATCAAAAGTCGGCACCATTGGGCATCTGAACACTGTAACCAATGTGGAGATATCTCAGACGCAGCCTGCTTCGCTGAAAGTCTATGTATTTCCAGACCAAGTTAGCCTGCACCAAAACACTATCGATATATTTGTTGGGGTACTTGACGCTGCAGGGCAGCCTACGCTTGCCGCCGAAGACATCAAGCTGGAGCTCTTTTCAAGCGCTTACCAGCTGGCAGGCATTGAAAGTGCCCCTGCAGTAATAAAGAAAGGCGAATTCGGCTTTTACCTAAGACAGTACATGAGATTTTACGGAGACCAAGAAGTGACCATAGGGGCATCCGCATCAGGACTCGGGTCCAGCACGGCAACGTTTAAAGTGCTAGAAGATTCTCTTGGCCCGACGCACCCAAAGGCACTTGATAGGACGCTGAAGGTATTCACCGTTGACAATATGCCAAGTGATTCTGATTCGATAGCTGTTTACCAGCTCAATGCAATAGAGCGCGATGACGATGATGTTGACTGCAACCATAACGGGGACCTTACAGACGATGGTGATGATTGCGACAATGATGGCTCGTTTGATACGCACAGGGATTCTAACAAAGATGGCGTAATCAACGAAAAGGATTGGCATCCGGTAGATGACCTAGGAGATGGCGCGCTTTACCCTATAGACTCGATATCGATCTATAGCCCAACTCAGGGTAACCTCAATATCGTGTCTGGTGACAACTTGGCTGCAAGAGTGTTCGATCCAGGCTATATTTCCTCGGGCAGTTCCTACGGTACAGCCACGATATTGAGCGGGCGTCAGGCCAATAATGTCGATATTTCAGTTTCGCTCTCAAACTTTGCCGTTGGATCAAACACCTTAACAGTTGTAGGCGGCCTAAACCCAGTCCAGACAAAGATCTTTTCTCCCGGCGGATATGCGTCAGATAGTAGCTACAGGGTGCTGTTTGATCGCAACGGGTTCACCGATCTATTTTTCATTACACTTGACTCCTCTGGCAGACCTTCAAATTCTGACAAAGGGGTCAAGTACTTGGTCAAGCCAATCAACGAGCTTACTGAAATCAATCCGGGATCAAGTTTTGCCAGCATGCACATCAGTGAGAACTCTTTCAAGACCGGTAGCGCCATAGTAGAAAATACAATTAAGAAAATAAGTGCAGTGCCTGTTGGTGTGAATTCAGACTCTAGGCTGCAGACAACATCGGATATGCATCTGCTTTTCCACACAGGCACCGCCAGCCAAGTGCTACTCCCATTTGACAGCATAGTGGCCTTCAGCAAGGCGCACCCGATCGGCATTATTCAGCTTAGAGATGTGTCTGGAAATCCTGTCCTTGCGCCTGATGATGTTGCAGTCAGGCTGTTTGCGTCATCCCTCTCTAACGTGCTACCTGTATCTGTAGTAACCATACCAAAAGGCAAGTCATTTGCCAGCTTTGACGTCGCTACTTTTGGAAGGGCAGACAACTTTACAATCTACGCTACAGCTGACGGCCTCCAGTCATCGTCTGTCATGCTAGCGCCAGTTGTGGCAGAGTTGCCCGCCTCATTCATAGGCACCACCACTTTTACCGCATCCGTTCCTGCAGTCATCACAGTATCAACACCAATACCGAATGTAACTATCTCGTGGGGAACATCTAGTGGCCTCTCGCTGGGCGACAAAACAACATTCAAGCCTGCAGGCAATTCGTATGTCGCTACAGCGCAAGTGATTTCCGAAAACCCTGGCACATTTACAGTAGATGCAACTCTGCTAAAAGATGGCTTCAAGCCGACCAGGATAACAAAAGAGGTGATGGTCGGACAATACCATAGACAGATGAATGCCATTCTAGTAGATAACGGAGCCGCGATATTGGCGTACAACCAGCCTGTGATGATGAAAGTATTGGTACAGGATGTAAACGGAGCTCCGGTTCCGGGCGCAACGGTAAAAGTGGAAGACAGCGGACCACACGGCCTGATGTTCGTATCAAGCGTAACTACTGACGCAAGCGGCACTGCATCCTTTATCTACACACCTACAAACATAGACAAATCCTCTAACCTAATTACGCTTATGGTTACGGCGTACAAGGATGGATACCAGACATCCCGGTACAGCAAGATAGTGGAGATTGATGGCTCGTCGACCGTCCTGCCGCCTGTTCCGATAATTGGGAACATGTTTGCCGGCCTTCCTTCGTGGACGAGCTACGCAGTACTTGGAGGAGTCGCAGCAGTAGGCAGCGGAATCTATATGCTTAAGAAGCAAAAGAATCCAGAAGACGAAGAGCCTCTTATTGAAGAAGCAGGCGCTGCAAAAGAAACAACTGAGAAAGCAGAAGCAGCTGAAGCGATTAAAGAAACAGTTGTTGAAGAAGCAATAGAAGAAGACAAGGAAGATGACGAGACGGAAGAGGAAGAAACCTAAGTCTTATTGCTGCTGCGCCGCCGGGGCAGCGCCTTCTTTTTGGCCACTGCTAGCTGCCTTTTCAGCGGCATACTTGCGGATATAGTCAAGTATCGCTTCCTCAAGTGCATTCTTAAAGTCACCCTTTCTCAGGCCATATTTTTCGTATATGACGTGTCGGAACTCCTTGACCAAGTTATCGTCGACCTTGGCGTTTATTATTGCCATGCAGCGATCAAACCTGTATCGAAAAAGGATGCATATAAAGATGTACCCTTAAGCTGCTAAGTAGCTAACTGTGTAAGATTGAATCAGGTGGCTAAAAGAGCAGCCTCATGATAATGGCAGCAATGTCTCCGACGAAAAGCATTGAAACAAAGCCTGCCAGCATGAAGGCGAGAAACGGCGTTCCTCTTGTCACCCACACGTCTCGCCTCGTCTCGTACTCTGTAGTCTCGGCGTTCTTGAGAGCAAAGCTGAACTGGCGCCTGCCGTCCACCAGCTGCTCGATGGGAAAGGCATAGCCTGGCTTGCTGCCCGTCTTGTAGCCTACCGTGACTGCTAGAATTTTCTTGCCCGTCGACTCGTGCTCCAGCCCCTCAAACAGCTTGCCCGGATTTTTTGATGCATACGCCGCATTGCTTGCTAGGTTGAAGCCTATAAGGGACAAAGAAAGTATGACTGCGTTTGATAATACAATGAGAGGAGCTATAGGATGCACCAGAAATGCGCTGCCTGCCGGCAGCAGGACTCTTTCTGCGATCCCTCCACTAAAAGTGGGCAGGATGGCTGCCAAGGTAGTCAGGGCCAGTGCATCCGCGCCACCAAATAGGCCGGATTTGTAAATGCCAAAGGAGACTACAGCCGCAATTAAAATAGGGACTGATGTATTGAGAAGATCAAACGCTCCTCCATAGGCAAACTCGAGCGCATAAACCGCCAGCGCTGTGATACCAAAGAAGACCCAAAGCATATCACTGACTTCGCGTCTGCGTATATCAAAGAAAGAGGCGCTACCAAGCATTCCTGCCGCAAGCAAGATGCGTACCAGCTCAAAATCAATACCGGTAATCATAGTCAGCTGACAATGGGGAGCTTGCCTGCTTGTCGTTATAAAGCTGTGTGTGTCTGTTGAAATAATTTCATGCATGTCTGCATTTCTTTTTGATATGGTGAGAAACACTAACTCTACTTCTGAGTGGTTGAGGGAAACCTTCAATCGATTCGGCAAGATGGCCACCTGTTATAGAAAGAAGCCCTAAACTCTAGGAAAGGCTTCTCCTGCCCACCATCACTTTGGCTAAGATGCCTGCAATGACATGTATTATAATCATCTATTACTCCCATTCTAGAGTAACTATTACGTGCATCTTGGAATTGCTGATCACTTATCACTGCTCCGCCATTGGATGGCTCAAGGAGCGACGTGTGAAGGTGCCCTACAGGTATGCTGGCTCCTGTCCCAAGTCTCGGCAAGTTGGTCCGGTAAAAAGATTTCATTTGAAAGATAGCCTCCGCCTGATCCCCGACTGAAAGGGAGCCTTGGCTTGGCCCGCCGCTCCCGACTCTTACAGACTGGGTGGAGCCGGCCGGGATCTCTTGTATTTCCTTTTCTTCCGGAAGCGGCGTGGTTCTGCCCAGACTCTGCCGGATTGCACTTGTTGGAAGGGTGGTTCTGATAAACTCTGGACCAGAGCCAAGCCCCGCAGGCTCTCCTGCAGGGAGAGCTACTCCAAGGTTGTCGGGAAAGCCTGATGAACGTCTGCGGCCGGCATATTCCTCCATCCCAAACGACGAGCTCGCTCCCATGCTTATTCGTCATGGATCCTTGTCACTACCGTTGTCGCTGTCGCCAAATCTTCGCCGCCATTGATATCTCTCGTCGGCGCTACCACGGCGGCAGCTTCTACACAGTAGTTCCTTATCCACTCGCCATAACGACTGAATAGCTCTTGCCACTTGTCCGTCGCTCTATCCATGAACTCGTCCCTCTTTGTCCCATGCAGCGAGTAGAACTCAGTGAGGCCCCTAAAGCCTCAGTATTCAAACGTCTTGTAAAACTTTGAGCTATTCCACACACATGTGCGCTGCAAAGCCAAATCCAAGGCTTCTTCCATCTGGCCAGAATAGTGTCGGGCGCGCTAGTATCTTAAATTCCGCATCTCGATAGTCCTTCAACCTTGTATACGTATCCACGACTCGTTCTGCGATATCCAGTATCTGAATAGTGATATCGATATTGGCTTCTGTTCTACTTCCTAGAGGAAGCAATGATGACGAGACAGACACATCAGATTGCTTCTCCTGCAATAATGTTGCCCTCAGATCACGTATTAATGCCACAAGATGCAGGATTTCATTGCGAACGCTCTTGCTATCATTCATACGCCTGATATATATGTATGCCTATAAGAATAGTCTTGTCAATTATATTCCGATAGGAATAAATTTCAATGACTACATTATCCAAATATAATGCCTGTGCAGCTGCCCACCCTTGCATCTATAAGAAAGCGACGCCTTGCTCTAGGCATGACCCAGCAGCAGTTTGCCCAGGTCTGCAGATTGAGCCAGTCCATGATAGCCAAGATAGAGAACAGCAGGACCGATCCATCGTATAGCACTGCCATCAAGATTTTCGAGACTCTAGAAAGGCTAGAGGCACAGGAGATCAATCGCATCCCAAGGCTTATTACCGCCAAAGATATTATGACAAAAAAGTTGATTTCCGCCGCACCAACAGATCTTCTTTTCAAGGCAGCCCTCGTTATGCTGGAAAATAACATCTCTCAGATGCCAGTATTATCAAGAGAGGCGGCTACAGATATCGTGGTTGGAGGACTTACAGAAAGGCTACTTCTAACTGCTTGGAACGGCGATAGTAATTTTAAAGGAAAAAAAGTTTCAGACATCATGTCAGAACCATTCCCAATTATTGGTCAAGATACAACAATTTCTACGATTAGAAACATCCTAACCGACGAACCAGCAGTGCTAGTTTCTGACAGTGCATCAAAGAGAATTGTCGGAATAATTACAAAACAGGATCTAATCAAGGTGACTGCAAGGGTGCGTGGCTTCGCAGCCTAAAAATGAACATACACTGCTTTTGATTCTTCCACTTCTTTCAGAAATTAAGACACTAAATCTTTGAGCTGTCAGAGCTAGAAATGACAAAGTTTTTCTACTTGACGTAATTCTTGTTAATTGTTATTTGCTTTGGCCCATCAAAGTAATAGCAAGTGAGCAAATGACAAAGCGCTAACCCCCCCTCTAAACTTTCATCTTATCATTCCATTGATGATTTGCCAGTGAAGGAAGAATCTCCTGATACTACAGTTCACTTGCAAGACTCTAATAGCAATCCCACGCAAGGATATATTCGCACAAATATAGATAACTTTGATTTCGCAAAATTGGGATTTATCCAAAGTTGAAAGTGGGCCATCCTAAGGATTATCTATGAAAAAGAGGCAGAGAGCGTCGCTGAAAATGTGATGTCCATGACACGCGGCATGCCAAGAGTCATTTCTCTGCAATCTGGCAAGTCCAACGAGAACGTAATTCGGGATCACAAAATTGGAATGATACGAAGAAATTCACTTTCTATCAATCCCTCCAGCAACATCTGAACCATTGCCATCAGAAATCAATAATATATGCTGCAGTCCGGCGGCTATTCCCGGCTTGACGACTCTACACGCGGACTCATGGAATCAAGATTTGGCTGTGATTTTGGCAGTGTCAGAATATACGCGGAGATGCTGCAGCTAGGTCAACCCGATCAATAAATGCTCTAGCGTACACAGTAGGCAGCAGTATCATATTTGGAGCAGGACAGTACAAACCCTATACTTTTGACGGGATGCAGCTACTTGCACACGAATTGACGCACATGGTGCAAAACTCACTTCGACATTTGACCCACCAGAACCCTAGACCCGCCATAATCTTCTCAACATCATTCAAGAACCCATCGATAGGTAAAATAGAAATCCATTCAGGCAAAAAAGGAAAGTTGCGAAGTTTCTCTCCTGGCTGATTTCTCACCCGTACACCCTCGGTCCTTCTTCTGCCATTGACATAGCAAGCAATGCCATTCTAGAAAAATGATTACACAAGCCGCTCTATGAATTAAATATGCATTATTACAGAACATTGTTAGTAGCCATGAAACCAAATAATTTTGCCATGAAAGCGTGGCATCTTGAACATGTTGAAAAAACCATTGTGCGTTTTATCAAAGGATTGTCCCCCGATGCATCCTCGTTTGAGAAAAGGAATTATAAAAAATACGGGACTATCTCGTATTGCATAAAGCAAATAGAATACGACATGAAGCATGGCGTTGACAAGACCGAAGTAATGGAGATCTTGCGCAAGATCCGACTGGCCGCAAATTATGCAGACTTGAGGCAGAACGCTGAAGCAGTTGAGCGGTTGGAAAGATTAGAAGACCAGTTGTCTGGCGCTCAGAAGGTAGAAGAAAGTCTTTCTTGGTACAACAACGCATACAGGGAAAAGAGCGGAAGAAGCTGGTAGAACGAATTTCTTACTCTGCCAGCTAACAGATTAGCTTCAATTTTTTATATAATTTGCCAAAGCTGTATAGGAATGTATACTTATATTAACAACGTGAAACTAGCTAGGTTATGGTCAAAATTAATCCTTCTGTGACTTTAGAACTTAGTGACGGCCAAAAAATAACGATTAACATAGATGAAGCAAAACAGCTCATCAAAGGTCTCGGCAAATTTGTTCAAGAAGACAATGGCCGCGCTAAGAATGTGACCCTCCAGACAAGCACAAAAAGAAGGAAAAAAGGACGAAAGAGTGCCCGCAAGAGTCACAAAAGGTCATTCTCTGGCATGAGCGATGCCAAGCAAAAATCAATACTTGACCATGTCAACAAACGATTATCTTCAAATCCACAGACACTGTCGCACCTGCTCAAAGGCATCTCTTATGTTCCCAATCATCTTCCCATGATCAGGAAGATGGTGGAAAATCAAAAGCACGTTTCAAAGAGACTGATAGGCAAGAGGATGTTTTACTTTCTTGCTGCTGCAGAAAATAAAAGAGTGGGAAGACCTTCAAAGGTCACTGCTGTCGCTGCCTGATAAGACAAAAAACTAGACACTTCTGGAAATAGTAACAAAAAACAGATGATTTGATACGCCATACGATGAAGTGATAGAGTACAAGAACAAGGTCATTGATCACAAAAGAGAAGCTAGACTATTAGGCAAACCTTATCTGCTAGTCTAGCCACGGTGAAATGTTGTCTTTCCATGCTCTCGGAGTGCATGCACCGAAGGCAAGACAGGCAGACTCTGGTCATCATCCTCAATCAAGTGGGAAAGAATTTTTCCTCTCAAAATAATCACATTTCTTCGTCTCATTTTGACTTCGCTGGCATTAACATAATTCAGCCAAAACTCAAAGTTAGCCGGCCCAATGACAAGTATGAATTGGAGGCTGATGCCATAGCTAATTAGATATTAATAAAGAAGAACCGTCATGCATATTGTGTTACAGCTAAGTCTACTCAAAAAGAACAGGACCTAGATGACATTTCTGCCATGATTCGGAGCAGCGAGTACAAGATCCGGGCCACGAGATACAACAGCTTGCAGGTATTATGCAAAAGACGACGATTGCCGAGCGAGTCAAGATGGTCTCCGGTTTTTGCTCAAGGAATAAAATCGAGTACCTGACGTATCACGCACCGATTTTTGTAAACGGCGAGAACATCTGTGACGAAAAGTGGGGCGGAATAATTCTGGATTCAATCATGCAGAACATCGAAGAAGCTAAAGAAGTAATAGACGATCCGGGATTACAAACGATGCAGTAGTAGTATTTCACCTCGCTTTGTTTCAAGAGATGACTTGGCAACAATGACTGCCAAGAAAAAGCTCGAGCTTCAGTCAGGGATGTTCGCCCGGTTCATTAAAAAAGAGGGAATTGAAAATTGAAAAGAGATAGTGTTGGCGCTAGAGAATCTCTATTCCAAGTACTTTCAATATCATTCTGTAGCAGGTCCCTACCACCCTAACGACATTGCAACTTTGGATAAACATGGAATCAAGACGGTTCTCGATCTGTCGCATTATCACCTGTATGCAAATTACATCTGACACGGCAAGGGTAACATACTGGGAGACTTGGATAGGGCGATTCATGGTCCGAAACCTCCAAGCTGGTCAGAGTGCATAGGCATTCTATCAAGCAGTTTAGTGCAGCTTCACATCCGTGACGCAAGAGGGTTTGACCCTGCCGGCGAGGGCTTGATGCTTGGGAAGGGAGAAATTCCAATCAAAGATGTACTCAAAAATGTCCATTCTCTAAAAAGAACAATCCGTGGAACCATCGAACTAGACAACAGACATTTTGATCACAGTAGGTGCCAGCTCGAAGCTGTCCGATGGCTTGTCAAAAACGTAAAAGATGTATTGTATTAGCAAAAGCCGTGATGTCATCATCTCTTTTCATGTATTGGTTGGCATATTATCAAATATTTGTTGTCAGAAACTGCTGATATCGAAAAGCTGATCTCACCTGCAGGCTATATGCAACAAAATCATGCTGCGAACTGACCAAGCTTTGTCTGACTAGCAATTTCCTTCAGCTTGACAAAAGCTTGTTCTTTCCTATCTTTCTGTTCTCTTGATAGCTTTTCACCAATCATCTCTCTGAATTCAGAGCATTTGCAACTGCTTCTCCGCCATAATGATTGTTGAAATAAATTCTCAATCGCTTGACTTCTGGGTCTTGCTTTATTTTTTGACTTTATCCGCCCAGGGCTCAAGCTCTTCCTTGCTGTAGGGGTAGTTGTACCGGTAACCCTTGTTTCTGCCGTGCAGTCTAATGGAAACATGATCGGTGGTCAGAACGACATTTGATAGGTACTGCAACTTTGGATCAGGCGAATCTGTAATCACTGAAGCGATATTGTACTGCCTGAGCAGTTCTAGCGCGCCTTCTGCCTGTCATGATGGGTAGCGGAACTCTAGACCGTACTCATAACCTATAGGCAAACGTTCTAGAAAGCCTTCGACTTGCCAAAACTCATCGACTGAGAATGAGGGTGGTAATTGAATCAGGATAGCGCCAAGCTTGTTTGCATCTTTTAGCGGTGATATCTTGTCTAGGAATTCGTTAAAGGATACTGTGGCGTGCTTTCTTGCATCTAGCCTTTTCATGTACGTAACAGTTTCAGGTACTTTTATAGAGAACTCAAAGCTATCTGGCGTTGCCTTGACCATGCCGTAGAACGTGCCTTTTGTCATCTTGCTGTAAAACTTCTCATAGAATGTGGCATCAAGCTCTGCTGTTGAAAAGTATTCAGAATAGTATCTAAGGCGCTTTGTCTGTGAATCGGGGGTAGAATGTGCCGACCCATCCGCCCTTTTCTGCTGGATCCGAGTAATTCCAGCCTGAACAGCCTGTGAGAATCTTGTCCATCTATAACTAATTGCACCATATCATAGGTAAATCAGCTGCCTAATTATTTTCTATTTTGCCGAGATTGTGATATGAATCAGGCTCTTAATAGAAGTAGTAGCACAGTTCTGACGGTTCTGGTAACTTTGGGAAAGATGGTGTTTCTCTGTCTCCTCGTAAAATCAAGCCGACCTCCAGCTAAGTTACCAAAACTGCCGTACATAATCTTAATAACAATTTCAATAATATTTTTACTATCATGACAGTGCGTGAATTAAAAATAAGACATGTACAAAAACTGCAATCTGAAACGGTTCTCGTTATGCAGGGCGGAGGCTCGCTAGGTGAGTATGAGTGTGGAGTGTAGTATAAAGCGCTATCCAAACATGATTTAAAGTTCGACATTGTCGCTGGTACCTCATAGGCGCCATCAACGCAGCCATAGCGGCCGTTTCAAAGAATGACCGCCCAGACAAAGACCTTGAGGATTTCTGGTTGGAAGTTGCAGAAACAGTGACCGCCTCTATTATCCCGGACAGCCTTAGGGCAATGATATCTTCGGCTTATGGAGCATTATATGGTAACCCCAAGGTTTTCTCTCCTGCATATAAGTAAACCCGTTGAAGAGTTATATGCCTAGAACAGATCAAGCTCCAAGTGTCCAACGTGTTCAAATTCCTCTAGCATAAAACAATTTTCGCACCACGCGGAAGTAGGTTCGTTGCATTCGAGGCAAACACTCCTTACCGTAATTTTGCTGCCGCATGAGCGGCACTGTTTTCTGTCAAATAATTTGGTCGTGGGAGCATGCTTACTATTCTTCATGTTCAATAATAATAACACCACCACATTTTCAACAAGCCCCTTGCTAGTAGGAGTGTACATCTCTCTTGTGCAGCCTAACCTCTTTCCATGTTGAAAATATTTTTTGACACTTGTCACACATCCATTTTCTCCTTCCAGGATCGTCTTCGTTAGGCGATACAAAATTCAAAATGTACTTTATTTTGTGACTATTGTACATAATTCCCAAAATAGGGAACCAGTATATAACACTTTTCTAGATATGGCATATAGAGATAGACTCCATTTCATGCATTCTGGGAATGTTGTGGGAGGCGAGTGTTTCAAAAGGCAAGTTTGGCGTGGTGCCGGTGATGGAAACTCACAATTTTAACAACATAGGTTCCGATACGGCAAGGGTAATAGGCTTCTTTTCTAACCCAAATGTCGTCAGGACATTTGAAAAGGTCTTCATGTCTGCCAATTTCAGAGTTCAGCATTACTAAATTGCCGCCTCCACGAAATCTCCAATAGAGGTGGTTAGCCGCTACATATCATCTCTGGATCTGCATGAACGACTCGAACAGACACTAGTAAAAATTCGGGTCAAAAATAATGGCTTACCAATAATAATGTGAACTACTATCGGACTTGTCCGATAGCCTCTTCTTTTTCTTCCTGCTTCAGCGACCGCTGTTGTAGTACGATCTCTACAGGCGTGTAA
>FWPU01002691.1_pt1 | contig 47749 bp, 25 predicted proteins | sample 2228361 | NCBI WGS metagenome assembly FWPU01 (sample SAMEA103939777, study PRJEB20133) | metagenome
AAACGCCACGCCGGCGGCGCTGGTGACGGTCATTTGCGTGGAGGCGTGAATGGGGAAATCCGGGGACAACCGCCGGATCAGCCGGCAGAGGCCCACGTCCTGCACGATCACGGCGTCCACGCCGGCGGCGATGATCGCGCGCAGTCGCCGCTCGGCCTCGGACAACTCGTCGGGGAAGACCAGCGTGTTGAAGGCCACGTACCCGCGCACGCCGCGGCGATGCAGAAACTCCATCAGCGCGGGCAGGTCGGCCTGGGTGAAGTTGGGCGCGCGCATCCGGGCGTTGAACTGGTCGAGCCCGAAGTAAATCGCATCCGCGCCGTTCTCCACCGCGGCCCGGGCGCAGACCCAGTCCCGGGCCGGGGCAAGCAACTCGGGCAGAACCGGGCCGGGCCCGCCGGCGGGCGGCGGCGCGGGCGCTCCGGTCAACGGGTGATCCGCGGGTTTCGTCATGACGCGGGCCTCGGCGCTCGCGCGGAAAGCGGCGCGCGCGAGGCCGGGCCGCGACCAGTGTAGCCCGGTCCCCGGACGAAAGCATCTCCAGCCGGGCGGATTTCAGGGCTCGCCCAGCCAGTAGGCGCGGAAGCGGACGAAGCCGCTGTCCCTCCCAAAGTTGAAATGCTGGAAGGCGCCCGTGCGGGTGCCGTCGCCATGGCTTTGCCAGTTGCCGGAGTCCATCACCGGCTCGCCCCAGGTCACGTCATCGGCAAATTCGGCCACGACCACCACGGCGGGATCGTCGCGCACGGTGACGGTGACCTGCATTTGCCCCCACTCGGTGAGTTTGAGGTCGGGCAACGCGGGCCGGTCGGGTTGCGTGGGGTCGGTGCGCCAGAGGAATTCGACCCAGTTGGGGGGCCCGTCCCCGTCGGCGTCCGCGGTGGGATTTCGCAGGGTCGCGGGTGCGTTGGCCAGGTTCGAGGCGGCCCAGTTCTCGAAGCCGGAGGCGGCGGGTTCGGGGTCTTCGATGATCCCCAGGAGCGTGACCATTTGCGGCGGGCCGTCCGGGGTGTGACCGTGGATGGCCAGCACCACCAGCTCGGGGCCCTCGCTCTGGGTGTCGCTGAGCGCGCCGAGAGTTACGCTCAGTTCTGTTTGCCCGTCGGCAAAGCGGGGCATGGGCGGGTCCAGCGTCCAGTCCATCCCCTGCAGGGCTGTGCCGCCGACGGGGAAGAGAAACACGTCCAGCGGGCCGTCGGCGCCGTCCACACGGCGCAGGGTGAAGCTGCGGCTTTGGCCCTCGCGCAGACGCAAGTCGCGCTCGGCGAACACGACCCGACCCGCGCGGGTGTCATCGTCGCGGATTTCCAGGGTCGCGAACAGGCGGAACGGATCGCGGTCATCGAGGGTGGCGCCCCGGGGGTTGAGCAGACGGTATTTGACCGTCTCGGGCTGGGCACCCTCCTTGAGGTCATCATCGAGGAGGGTGAGGGAAAACGACCGTTCGGTCTGCCCGGGCGCGAACTCGAGCGTGCCCGCCAGCGGAGCCAGAAAATCCTGACCCGGCGTGGCGGTGCTCGATTCCGCTTCAAACCGGAAATCCACGCTGACCGGGACGGGCATCGGCAAATTGAGTTTCACACGAAACTCGACCGGTTCGTCCTGGCCTTCGGCGGCGGAGAGCCAGATGGGGTCCCAGCTCAGTTCGGCGCCTTCGGCGATGGACACCACCGTCGCCGCCGGTACGCCGAGGCTCGGACCGCCCTCGACGCTTCGGATGCTCACATGAAACGTTTCCGTGCCTTCTCGCTGGTCGTCGGCGAACAACCGCACGGAAATCGTCTTTTGCGTCTCGCCGGGGGCGAAAACCAGCAGCCCGGCGCCGGCTTCGTAATCTGTGTCCGGCCCGGCTGTGCCGCCCCAGTCCCAGGCAGACCAGGTCACAAAGGCGGGTCCGTCGCTGCCCCCCTCGCGCAGCACGGTCAGGGTGACGGTGTCTCCCTCGAGGGCGGTGACGGAATCCGCGGCAAAGCGGATCACGCCCGGCCGGGCGGGGCGGGGTTGCCAACGCAAGGCAACGGCTGCGGAAGGTTGGGATTCGCCGCCGGCAGCCGGGCGCGCCCGGACCCGCCATTGGCGCGTGGCGCCGTCGCCGGGCAGGGGATCGGTCCAGGAAACCGCCGGGGCCGCAACGTCGGCAGCCGGGCTCCAGGCCGTGCCGGTCCAGCGCTCCACGCGATAGCCGGCCAGCGGACGCGCGGACCAGGCGTCCCAGCGCAGGGTCACGGTGTGGTCGGTGTTCAGCGTGGCCGTGAGTCCGCTGACTGCGGGCAGCGGGGCCGGAAGCGCCAGCGGCCCGACCCCAACCGGCGTACCCGCCTCGCCGTCCACGTTGTAGGCCGTGACCCGCCACCAGCGCCGCGTTTCGTCCAACGGGTGCGGAATGAGCCAGGAAGCCAGGCTGGTCAACTCGCCCGCCAGCACGTCTTGGAAGGGGCCGTCGGGAGCGGCCGCCGCTTCGATCCGCCAAAAGAAGAAATCGGCCGCGGTCTCTTCGATTTCCAGGACCGGGCCGGCCGTGGAATCGGACTCGCCGACGGATACCCGCAAGGCGCGCGGATTCCGGGGGGCGGACCCGGGGAAAGCGACGGTGACCGGGGCGCTCAAGGGGCCTTCGGCTCCGGACTCCTCCAGACCGGCCACCTGATACGAAGCCAGAGGGAGGGGCTGGTCATCCACGAAGTTGGGTTGTCTCAACGGCTGCGGTCCGCTCACCCGCTCCGGCAAGCCTCCGGCAGCCGTGCGATACACCCGGAAGCCTCCGCGCGCCCAGGCCAGGGCCTCCGGGTCCCAGCGCAGGCCGACCTTTTGAAGTCCCGCGACGGCGCGTAATCCGGACGGGGCGGGCAACGGTCCGGAGACGTGAAAGACCAGAGACGTGCGCAGCACGGCGCCCAGCACCGTACCCAGTTCCACTTCCCAGCGATGTTCCCCGGGTGTGAGCGCCTCTCCGGGCGGCACTATCAAGCGGACCGCCTCGGCGTCCAACACCGACTGAGGATTGACCCACCGGCCATCGAGCCGGCTGACCAGACTGCCGGGCAACACCGGGTTGCCGTACACGCCCAGCGCCTCGCGATAGTCCATCCGCAACAGCGGACGACGCGAAACAATCGTGGTCCCGGGCGCGGGTTCGAACCCCGCCACCGTCGGGAGCGCGACCTGCCAGTCAGGAGCGGGCGCCACGCCCACGGCCGCTACCGCCCCGCCGCTTGCCGTGTGTCGGACCACGGTCATTCCACTTTGGGGAACCGAAGCCGCCCCGCCCGGGCCGCCTACCCGCGCCGTGGCGCCCCGGCTGTACACGCGCGCGGTGCCGTCGTTGTAGAAGTCCACCACCGTGCTGGCCCAAGGGGCGTCGCGGCCGGGAGCTGGCGGACCGGCAAGTCCCGGTCCGGGACGACGGGGCGGGACGCTTTGTGGCTGGTAAGCAGCTTCGGCCCAATCCGCCAGCCAGTCTTCTACGGCGCCGCCCGGCGTCGTCACCGTCCAGCCCACGGGGTCAGGGAGGCCCAGAAAACCGTCCAGCACGTTGCCGAGCTCCTTGTACACCAGCATCCGTCCGAAACGTCGGGGGTCGGAACGCACTTCTTGGACGAAGTTTTGCAGGGAGACTTTCAGGACCGAGGTTTGGTGATTCAGACTGCCCTGGCCAACGACGGCCCGCACTCCGCCGAAAGTGTCGGAACTGAGCACCACCCGCTGGCCGTTGCAAAACACGAGCGACAAGTACGTATTGGCACTCACCAATTCGTCCCCCACTTGGACAATGTCACCGGGTCGCAACACCTCGCCCGGGATCAGGCGGCGGGGGTCCACCAACGCGCCCTGTCGGCCGACCAGTTGGGCGCCGTTCACGTTGGCCACCAGCGCGTAGGGGATCGAAAGCGCCTGTTCCCGTTCCACGAACGAGTCGTCTTTCGTAGCGCGGACCCGGACGCGGACCGGCACGTAACCGCCCTCGTCGAGGTCCGCGCTGGTGGGCACTTCCGCCGCGAGGCGGGCGTGGCCGGTATCATCCGTGGTTGCCACGCCGGCGGTGACCTGGATGTTTTCCAATCCATCGGCTTCGACGTGGACGCCCGGCAGCGGGTCCGTGCGATAGTCCACCCAGGTCCTTTCCACCAGGGGGTTGGTCGCGATGATCGGAACGTGGCTGTAGGTGTAAACGGCCAGACTGCCCGCGGCGTTGCCGACCGAGAGCAGGATGGGCCGGGCCACGTAAAGTACGGAGTTGAAAAAGCTCGAGTAGGTTCCCCGCGAGCCGTCGGCCCGCTCGAAGGTCACGCTTACTTCCCCGTGAAGCAGGAGCAACCGGACCGTCTGTGTGGCATTGGTGGCAGGGGGGATCACGGTGGTAGCCACGGCGCCGGAGACTTCCCAGACCACGTTGGTCTGGAAATTCATGCTGAGCTTCACCTCCAACGGCGTCTCGCCCTCGGGCAGGGTGTCCACCAGGTCGCCGACTACGTCCACCTCCACCGGTTGGGAAGCGGTGTAGAGCAGCACGTGACTGTTGTCCGCCCGTCCGGCTTGATGAAACACGGCGTCGCGGCCGCTCACCCGCACTTGCACGCTGAAAAATCCGTCGCGCGGCCAGGTTTCCAAAGCCTGCCAGTCGGCACCGAGGGCTCTGGGCAGGGAACCCAGCGGCCCCAGCCCCAGCCACGCGACTGTCCCCCAGGCCAGCGCGGGCGCCACACCCCGCAGCCCCTTGAAAGGCCCACCGGCGCGCGACGAGAACCTCGTGAAGAAACACCGAATCGAATTCCCGAACACTCCAGAGCAGGACATAAGCTTGAGCGGATGCGCGCCCGGATGCCGACGCCCCATGCGGCAGCGTCCGACACGAACCATGCATCCTTAACAGACCCGCGGGTTCGCCGGAACCGCAGGAATTGGCAAACTTGCACTAAAAATTGTCCTGCTCAGGCACTGCCCCGGCAGACGGGGGCACCCGGCAACGACTCCCTCCGCCCGCCAACGAACAGCCCGTCGCCGGACGGCGAGACGTTTCAACAGCTCACCCCTTCGGGGGCAAGCCCCTTCATGCACGGCACGGTGAGCAAGACCCAAGTCGCCCCGGCTTCATTCGGGCAATCGCAGGCCACGCTTGGATTGTGTCTTCGGGTGGCGCATGCTGCCAACCCGCCGTCTTGTGGATAGGCAATGTGCCCCCGCCAACTGCCCGTCTCCGGTCCGGCTGATTGTCTCTGGGCTCCCGTTTCCGGGGGCGTCGCTTCGCGCCCGGGTGAACAGCCTCGGAATGGCTCAATGCCACCTGGCATCCCCGCTCGGTGCGGTCGCTTTTTTGCTTTTCGCCGGGCAGACAATCCCGTTGCCTACCCCGCCTATGAGTGTTGTTGCAGTCCCCGGTCAGGTCGTGGACCGGGTGGCCCGGCACGTGCGGGAGTTGCCGCGCTCGGGCATCCGCGAGTTTTTCGACCTGGTGCAAGGTCAGCCGGACGTGATTTCCCTGGGCGTGGGCGAGCCGGATTTCGTCACCCCCTGGCACATTCGCGAGGCCGCCATTTACGCACTGGAACGGGGCAAGACCAGTTACACCTCCAACCTGGGGTTGCTGAAACTGCGCGAGGCCATCTGTGCTACTGTCGAGCGGCGGTTCGGCATCCGTTACGACCCACGCCGGGAAACCCTGGTGACGGTGGGCGTGAGCGAGGCGCTGGACATTGCCCTGCGGGCGGTGATCAACCCCGGCGACGAGGTGCTCTATCACGAGCCGTGTTATGTGAGCTATTCGCCCAGCGTGGCGCTCGCCCACGGCGTGCCCGTGCCCGTGCCCTGCCGGGCGGAGGACGGGTTTGCGGTGCGGGCGGAGGCCATCGCCGAGCGGCTCACCCCGCGCAGCCGCGTGCTAGTCCTGAACTTCCCCACCAACCCCACCGGAGGCACCATGGAACGGGCCGGCCTGGAGGCCGTCGCGGAGCTGGCCTGCCGGCACAACCTGGTGGTGATCACCGACGAGATCTACTCCGAACTCACCTTCGAGGGCCAACACGTCAGCATCGCCGCCCTGCCCGGGATGCGCGAACGCACGATCTTCCTGCACGGATTCTCGAAGGCGTATGCGATGACCGGCTTCCGCATCGGCTACGCCTGCGGTCCGGCGGAACTGATCGAGGCAATGATGAAAATCCACCAGTACTCGATGCTCTGCGCCAGCATCACCAGCCAGGAGGCGGCTACCGAGGCGTTGCTCCACGGGGACGCCGACATCGCGACGATGCGCGAGGCCTACCGCCTGCGCCGCAACTTCATCGTGGACGCCTTCAACCGTCTGGGTCTGCCCTGTCACCGCCCGCGCGGCGCCTTTTACGCCTTTCCCAGCGTGCGGCCCACGGGACTGGACTCGAAGACCTTCGCCGTGCGCCTGCTGCAGGAGGAAAAAGTGGCCTGCGTGCCCGGCAACGCCTTCGGGCCGAGCGGCGAAGGGTTTCTGCGCTGCTGTTTTGCCACCGCGCTGGACCGGATCGAAGAAGCGATGAACCGCATCGCGCGCTTCGTCCAACGACTCCCCGGCGCCTAACCGGCTTTTCCCGTGAAACGGTTCTGTCTGCAACCGGTCGTTTGCCTGGTTGGGAGCCTGCTGGCCGGAGAACCGGCCAGCCCGGCTGCTCCGGACAGCGAGTCTTTGGTGCTGCATGTTCGCAGCCGCGCGGTCACGGACGGCCCGGCCCACCTGGCGCCGGTGGTCGAACGCGAGTGGCGCTGGAATCCCCGGCACACCGCGCTCGTGGTGTGTGATCTGTGGGACCGCCATTGGTGCCGCGGCGCCACCGAGCGCGTGGCGGAATTGGCCCCCCGCATCCACGCCGTGCTTCGCGAGGCACGCGCCCGCGGCGCCCTGATCGTGCACGCCCCCAGCGAGACGATGGCGTTCTACCGGGACCATCCCCAGCGCCAGCGCGCCCTGGCAGCCCGCGCCCGGGCCCCGGACTTGCCCCCCGAGGTCAACCGCTGGCGCGGGCTCCAGCGCGATCGCGAGCCGCCCCTGCCCGTGGACGACCGCGACGGCGGCTGTGACGACGACCCATCCTGTCGGCAACCCCGCGCCAAGGCCGAGTACCCCTGGCGCCGGCAGATCGCCACCCTTGACATCGCCCCGGAGGACGTCATCAGCGACCGCGCCGATGAAATCCTGGCCGTGTTCCGGCAGGCGGGCATCACCAACGTCATCCTCCTCGGCGTGCATGCCAACATGTGCGTGCTGGGCCGCTCCTTTGGCATCCGGGCCCTGGTGGGCGAAGGGCTGAACGTGCTGCTGATGCGGGACCTCACCGACACCATGTATAACTCCCGCCGGCCGCCCTACGTGGGCCACTTTGCCGGTACCGACCTGGTCGTAGCCCACATCGAGGCCTACTGGTGCCCCACCGTAACCAGCACGGATTTTCTGGGCGGAGAACCGTTTCGCTTCCGCGCCGACCGCCGGCCCCGCGTGGTGTTGTGGATCGGCGAGGACGAATACCGCACCTGGGAGACCCTGCCCCGTTTCGCCCGCGAGGAACTCGCCTGGCGCGGGTTGGATCCGGTGGTGGTCACCGAAGACCCTGTCGTCAAACACCACTTTCCCGGCTTGGATGAGGCGCTGCGGGACACCGATCTCCTGGTGGTGAGCACCCGCCGTCGGGCGCTCGCTCCCGCGACAATGGCCGCCGTGCGGGCGCACCTCGAAGCCGGCCGTCCGTTGGTGGGATTGCGCACCGCGTCCCACGCCTTCGCTCCGCGCGGCGACGACCGCGCGGGCGCCCTTGCCCGGGGCCTGACGGAGTGGCCGGAGTTTGATGCGCAGGTGCTGGGCGGCAATTACCAGGGACACCACGACGCGGGACCGATCACGCAGGTGCGCGCCGCGTCCGGCGCGGAGGCGCATCCCCTGCTGCGCGGCCTGGACCTGACCGGCTTCGCCAGCCGGAGCAGCTTGTATCGCAGCGGCCCGGTGGCGCCGGCCGCCGAGGTGCTGTTGTGGGGCGAAATTCGCGGGCAGCCCCCCGAGCCGGTGGCCTGGACACACCGGTACGGCCCCCGCCGAGCGCGGGTGTTTTACACCTCACTCGGAGGACCGGAGGACTTTGACACGCCCGCCTTTCGCCGGCTGTTGCTCAACGGCATACTTTGGGCGCTGGACCGTCCCGTGCCGCCGTAACCGGCGGGCCGCGGCTTGAGGCTGGCCGACCGCGCGGGCGCCCCCCTGGGCGGATCAACCGGCCTCCAGCCAGCGCACCAGTGCCGGCCAGTCGCCCGCGGGCGTTTCCGGACTGGCGCCGGCGGTCAGATGCCATGTCTGCCATCCCTGGGCGCGGGCTGGCTCCAGATCGTTGTCCACGCGGTCGCCCACCATCAGGGTTTCGGCCGGCGTCAGACCGCGGGCAGCCAGCCGCGCGGTGAGAATTCGGAACACGTGCGGGTCGGGTTTGCTGAACCCGTGCAGGCAGGACCAGAAGCAGAGGTCCGGGGCGAACAGTTCGCGCGAGAGCCCGGCCGGGTGCAGATGCAGGTCCAGCTCGCGCCAGGTGTAGGCCTGGGCATTGGAAGCAAGGCCGAGCGCCCGTCCGTTTCGGGCAAGCGCGCGCAACGCCTCGGCGGCGCCGGGCATCAGGCTCAGCGAGCGGCCCAGTTGCATCTGCTGGAAAAGAAATGTCTCGCGCCGGCCCGCCTCGAGTCCGGCCAGGTCCGGAATGACCTCCGCCACCACGGCCGGCCACCACACCTCGGGATGCGCAATGCCGCGGGCGCGCGCCGCGGCGTGCTCGCGCTCGATTACTCGCGCGCAGGCGGCGAAGAATTGCGTGCGGGTGTATTCCGGCTCGCGGCCCAGCGTCTCCCGCCACAGGGCGGCCCAGCGGGGGTCGGCGTCCGCCGGGGGCAATCCCACCGCGAGCAGGGTTTGATACACGTCGCAGATGATGGCGCGGATTTTCATGTGCGGGGACTCCAGAGCAGGGGGTATTGGCCCCCGGCGCGCAGCCGGGCCCGGGCGCCGGTCTCCAGCGCGCGCACGGTCTCGCGGATGGGCACGGCGGGGTGACGTCGCGCCTGCCGCCACGCCCGGGTAAACCGCGCCGCAAAGGCGGCCGCGCCCAGCCAGCGGTCGGCTTCCGCGGGCCAGGGGGTCACCGCCAGGGCGCCGCCTGCCGCGCGATCCCGCCAGAGGCGCAGCCAGGGATTCAACCGCACCGCCTCCGGCCAGAGGGTTTCGGGCGGGGCGCGGAGCACCTCCAGTTGCGCCGTGAGGGTGAGCCGGTTGAAGGCCACCGGTCCGGGATGCTCGGCCTGCAACAATGGCGGGGGTTCGGCAAAGCGCCGGTACGGCGCGGCCACGCTGCGTTTCCAGGCGCGGAAGAGTTGCGCCTGGCGGTCCCGCTCCCGGCGCCAGTCAAACCACTCCGGCGCCACGCGCACCTCGTCGTACAGGTGCGGGAAACGAAAACCGAACCGCGCCAGGTCGGGGGCGATGTTCGGCAGGCGGCGCGCGATCAAGGGACGGGCGGCGCCGGCCGCTTCCAGGTAGGGCAGTCCGAAGCCTTCTCCCAGGGAAGTCAACAGCAGGACCTCGCTGGCTGCCTGCAGTTCGGGGATGCTCGGCTTGGCGTGTTCCTCGCCGGCCAGCACCGCCAGCCGCAGCGGCCAGCCGTGACGTTGGGCGGCCGCCTCCAGCCGTTCGGCGTAGGGAAGTTCCTCGGCCGAACTCGCCGCGCCGGTGGTCACCACCCAGGCTTCGGGCCGCAGCCAGCGGGTCAACAACAGGGCCTCCGCCAGATTTTTTCGGCGCAGCAACCGGCAGGGGACCAGCCAGACCGGGGCCGCGCGGTCCAGTTGTTCGTGCAACCAGCGCCGGGCAGCCTCCCGACGCGCGCCGGAAATCGCCGGCGCCGGTTCCGCCGGGTTCGGCAACCAGGTCACGCGCCGGCCCAGCGCGGACCGCAGCAGCGCGCCATCCGACCGGTTGATGACCAGGTGCTGGGTGCGCGCCGGGCCAAACAGGGTGGCGGCCACGGCGGGCATGGTGCGGAAGCCCGCGCGTTTCATTTCCGGCCAGCGCGCCCAGCGGTTGTCGAACCACCAGTCGTGATGATGCGCCAGGAGCGGGACGCCGCGGGCCGCACACGCCCGGCCCAGTTCGCGCACCAGCGTGAGGTTCCGGCCCAGCCCGAGGTTGTGGGCCCACACCACGACGGGGTCTCCCGCGGCGTCCTCCAGCAGGCGCCGCAGGGCGCGACGGCAACGCCCGGCCACCGCGCGCGCGTTCCGGCGTTGTTCGGCCAGATAACCAAAGGCCGGTTCTTCAAACCGGCGCGCCGGCACCGGCGCCAGCGTGGCGCAGAACCGCGTCCACCAGGCTTCCTCGGGGGATTCTCCACCGGCCAGCACAACCTCCGTGATGGCCGGTTGCACGCCGCGCACCAGCCATGGCGCGGCCAGTTCAATGACCCGCCGCACGCCGCCGGGACGGAAATGATGGTGCAGAATGATCAACCGCACGCCGGATTTTTCCCCGGAACCGCGCCACACGCCAATTTTTCCTCCCCGTCCCCCGACGGAAGCGCGATTGGCGCGGGAAACCGGTCCGACCATTCGGCGGGCGCCGGTTTCCCGGCCCATCGGCTTGACCGATCCGGGCGCGGCGGAGAAACTGCCTGCACCTTGGCTCGCCAGCGTGTCGGGCCTTCCCGAACAGGGCGGCGAGCGGAAGCAGAGCCCGGCCGGGCCGGCACAAGCAGCAGAGCGGGCCGTCGTCAACTTGTGCCCCGCCGGCGAGAACCGGGCGTACACGATGTCCGACTTCTTTCAAACGGGCGCCATTGCCACGCTGCACCGCCTGGGCACGCCCGACGTGGCCCGCCTGGAGCGGGAGTTGACGGAGTTTGCCCGCGAGATGCCCATCGCGCTCATTCTGCCCTGCCATGTGCGCGAGCTTGGCACCAAGGCACTGCGGCTGATCGTGCGCGAACTCAAGGCCGTGCCCTACCTCCGACAGGTGGTGGTGGGGCTGGACGGCGCCACGCGGCGCAGCGACTTCGAGCGGGCGCGCCGGCTCTTTGCGCAATTGCCCCAGTCCACCGTGTTGCTGTGGAACGACGGCCCGCGGATGAAGGCGCTGTTTGAGCATCTGGAGGAGGCGGACCTCAGCGCCGGCCCCGGCGGCAAGGGCCGCAACGTGTGGATTTGCCTGGGCTATGTGTTGGCCAGCGAACAGGCCCGCATGGTGGCCGTGCACGATTGCGACATCCTCACCTACAACCGAGAGCTGCTCGCCCGGCTGGTGTATCCGGTGGCCCATCCCCGGCTGGGATTTGACTACTGCAAGGGGTATTACGCGCGGGTCACCGACCGCCTCAACGGCCGGGTCATGCGGCTGCTGATGACCCCGCTGTTGCGCGCCCTCAAAAGCATCGTCGGCCCGCATCCTTACCTGGTGTACATGGACACCTTCCGCTACCCGCTAGCCGGGGAGTTTGCCCTGGACGTGGACCTCGCCCGCCGCGTGCGCATTCCGCACGATTGGGCCCTTGAGGTGGGGCTGCTCTCCGAGGTCTTCCGCAATTGCGCGCCGCGGGCCATCTGCCAGAGCGAGCTGTGCCAGAACTACGACCACAAACACCAGGAAATCGCCCCGCGCGACCCCGACAAGGGCCTGAACCGGATGGCCGCCGACATCGCCGCCTCCCTCTTCCACCGCATGGCGGCGGAGGGCATCAAGCTGGACGCCGGCCTCTTTGACACCCTGCTCAGCGCCTACAGCCGCCAGGCCGAGGACACCCTGCGCTTTTACAATGCCGACGCCGTGATCAACGGCCTGCGCTATCCCCGGCACGAGGAGGAAAACGCCGTGGCCACCTTCGTGCGCAGCATCCGCCGCGCCGCCCGGGAATACCTGGAAGACCCGTTGTCCTCGCCGCTGATCTCCAACTGGAACCGGATCGGCTCCGCGCTCCCCAACTTCGCCGCCGAGTTGTGCCGGGCCGTGAAGCTGGACAATGCCTGAGGGACGCCCTCGGCGTTTCCCCCCTGTGGCCATCGGAGTCCCGGTCCACGGGAGGGGCGCCGCCGCGGCAGCCTCCCCCGGTTCAACAGACCGCGCGTACACCGCCGCCCGCCGCGATCCGGCGCGAGTTTGCTTCCGTTCCCGCCGCGGGCCGACTAGACTGCCGGCATGATTCCGCAGGCGCTTTCCCCTGATCCGCAGCGGCGCGATCGCGCGATCCGCGGCGGGCTGGTGTTCGTTTTGCTGGGGTTGCTGGCTGGCTGTTCCCGCGGCGGCCCGGAAGGGGGAGACGAGTTCACCCGCCTCATGAACTCGGGCAAAAACTACTACGACCAGGGACAGGTGGAGAAGGCGCTGCCGTTGTTCGAGCAGGCCGTGCGCCTGCAGCCCTCCCGAACGGACGCCCTGCTCAACCTGGCCAATGCCCACCTGCTGGCGGATCACCCCGAGCAGGCGCTCCGGTTTGCCGAGGAGGCCCTCAGCTTCGACCGCAACCTCGCCGCCGCGTATTACGTCGCCGGTTGCGCCCACCTGCGTCTGCGCCAGTACGAGGAGGCGGTTAAGGCTCTGTTCTCCGCGCGCGACCTGGACCCCTCCGTGGCCGCGGTGCATTACCAACTGGGCCGCGGTCAGGCCGAGCTGGGCCACTTTGAGGAGGCTGTGGCGTCGTTCAACGAAGTCGTCCGTCTGGAGCCGAATCACCCCGCGGCCTATTACGCGCTGGGACAGGCGCTCATCCGGGCCGGTCGCCAGGAAGAGGGCCTGAAGGCGTTGGAACAGCACCAAAAGGTCATGCCCCGGGATGCGCCGCCCGCCACTGTGGCCACTTATGAGCGCTGCAAGCACACCGAGGCCCGCGCGCCGCAGCGATTCGAAAAACCCGATCCCCGCGGCATCGCCGTGACCTTTGCCGACGCCACGGATGCGGCCTTCGGACCGGACGCCGCCCGTTACCGCGCCCCCCTGGCGGTGCTGGACTACAACCGCGACGACCGCAACAGCCTCTTTGTCCTGGAGGGCACGAACGGCTTCCGGATTCTGGACAACCGCGGCGGTCGGTTCAGCCCGCTGGGCGAACTGCTGGCCGCGCGCCCCGGCGTCACGTATTCTCAAGCCATCACCGGCGACCTGAACAACGACCGCTACGACGATGTGGTCGTGCTGGGCGACACCGCTTCCCACGCCTTCCGCTTCCAGACCAACGCCGCCGCCCGGGACCTCACCCGCGCCTCCGGCCTGGCCGGCCTGGTGGGGCGCGCCGGCGCGGTGGTGGACCTCGATTTCACCGGCAAGCTCGACCTGCTGGCGCTCACGCCCGACGGCGCCCGCCTGCGCATGCTGCGCAACCTGGGCAACATGTACTTCGTGGACCACAGCGCCACCTCGGGGGTCCCCGCCAGCCTCGTCGGCGCGCGGCAACTGGCGGTGGACGATTGGAACAACGACGACCTGCTCGACGTGGTGGTCGCCCGCGACAACGAGCCGCCGCTGCTTCTGCTTAAAATCCGCGGCGGCCCGCTCATGCCCACCAACTTCCCGCCCGGGCAACTGGAGGGCTCGGTACTGGCCGTTGGGGACGTCAACGGCGATTCCCGCACCGATCTGCTGGTCGGCGGTCCCGAGCACGTGGACCTGCTCCTGGGCGGCATCAACCGGTTCATCCGTCTGCCCATTGCCCAGCCCGGACTGACCGCGTTGCGCCTGTGGGATTACGACAACGACGGGTGGCTGGACCTGCTTACCGTGGGCCGCGGCGTGCAGCTCTGGCGCAACCGCGGCGACGGGCGCTTCGAAAACGTCACCGCCCGCACCCGCCTGGACCCCGCGCCCGCCGTGCCGGTCCACGGCGTGGCGATGGCGGATTTCGACAACGACGGCGATCTGGACCTGGTCCTGAGCCTGGAAGGCGCCGGCCTGCGGTTCTTCCGCAACGACGGCGGCCACGCGAATCGTCTGCTCAAATTGCGCCTCATCGGCAACCGCTCCAACGCCAACGGGCTGGGGATCCGCATCGAGATCGCCTCGGACAGTTTCCGTGTGCATCGCACCGTCCAGGCTCTGCCCATCGAAATCGGCGTGGGTCGGCGCGACCGCTTGGATTCCCTGACCGCCCGCTGGTTCGACCTGCCCTTCAACATCGTGGACGTGAAGGTGGATCCGCAGCGCGCGTTGGAAGTGCCCGAACCGGTCCTGCCCACCGGCTCCTGCCCGTATCTTTACGCTTGGGACGGCCAGGGCTTCCGCTTTGTCACCGACATCCTCGGCTCCGCCCCGCTGGGTCTGCGGGTGGCGGACAGCGTCTTCGCCGCCGCCGATCCGCGCGAGCACCTGAGCCTGGGCGACGAATCCCGCTTCCCGCCCCGCAACGGCTACCACGTCGTGCAGATCACCGAGGAACTGCGGGAGGTGCTCTACCTGGACGAGGCCAAGCTCGTCGTCGTGGACCATCCTCCCGGCACCGAGGTGCACACCACCGACAAGTTCCGCCCCGGTCCGCCGTTTCCGCGCGGGGAAATCTGGACGCTGCACCGTCGGGTGCCGTTGCGCGCGGCCACGCGCCTGGACGGCAGCGATTGCACCGACTTGTTGCAAGAGGTGGACGACCGGCGCGTCTCCCCCCACCGGCTGCGCCTTCCGCAGTTGCGCGGGCTGGCCGAACCCCACGGCGTGGTGTTGGACTTCGGCCCGCTGGAGGTTGAGCGGCCGCTGGTACTGGCCCTCACCGGCTGGCTGCGCTTCGGCGGTGGCATGGCCAACGTGGCCGCCTCGCACGATCCGGACCTGCCCTTCCCCTTCCCGCAACTGGAGGTCGAAACCACCACGGACCACTGGCAACCTGTGGACGAGGTGGTGGGCGCGCCCGCAGGCAAAACCAAAACCATCCTCGTGGACCTGGCCGGACGGCTGCCTCCCGGCAGCCACCGGTTGCGGCTGACCACCGCCTTTGAAATTCACTGGGATCGCATCGCGCTGTTCGAACGGCGGCTGGAAGGCGACACGCGCATCACCTACCTGCCCCCCGCGCGCACCGACCTGCACTGGCGCGGGTTCAGCGAATTTGCCGACCTGGACTGGACCTTCCCGCTGACGCCCGTCTATGACCGCGTGTTCCAGAACGCGCCCTGGACCATCACCCCGAAGGGCTGGTGCACCCGCTACGGTCCGGTGGACGGACTGGTCGCCCACGAAGACAACGCCCTGGTCATCCTCAATGGTGGCGATGAACTCACGCTGGAATTCGCCGCGGACCAACTCCCCCCCCGCCTACCCGGGACGCTGCGGCACTTTTTCCTCTACGTCGTGGGCTGGGACAAGGACGCGGACTTCCATGTCGAACTCGGCTGGAAGGTCGAGCCCTGGCCCTGGCATGGGATGAATGACCAGCTTTATGGACGCGAGCCGCGCCCGCTGTTGCCCGGCGACGAACTTACCCGCCGCTACGCCACCCGCTGGGTCCCGCAACACACCCTGCGGCGCGCGGACCGGTAGGCGGCGGAGAGCCGGAGTTGTCCTGAGGCGTTTTCGCCCAATTGGGCCAAATAGGACGGCAAGGGCATTGAAGTCTTTCCGGACTGACGCATGGTAGACTGCTTTCCTCCGCCTTCGCGGCGCCGCGCGCGAGGACACTGTTGCCCGGACCACGCCCCTCACCCCGCCGAACGCGCGGGCGCCGGGAGGCGTACCGGGCCGGCAGTGAACCACAAACAAGAACCCGAGCAAAAGCACTCAGCTCTTGGAGGACGACGGGTTTTTTCGCCGGACGCGGTCCGGGGTACACTCCTTCCGGGAAAGCAGCAGGTGGCCTTTGTCCACGATGGTCCATTCGAGGCACTCGCCTTTCCGCAACTCAAGCGCCTCCGCCGGCGGCATCGGGAAGTTGATGTAGAACTGGCAAGAATTTCGGCGCCGGATGCATTGAAGTTTGGTGGGATAGTCCATGGGAGAGATGTGTCACAACCCGCGCCGTGGTGCGAACCCTAATTGACTCACCGCACGGACGAGGCCCGGAGCGGGACCGCCCCTTGGAGATGCCCGGAAAACCCGCAGCGGCCCGCTCACGCCGGCGGCAGCTTGGGGGCCCCGCGTCGGGCCAGGCCGGCCGCCCGCACGATCCGGCGGCGATGAAACCCGCGGGCCACCACCTCGTGCCCGTCGTGCGCCTCCACGTGCAACGCCACCGCCGGTCCGTCCACGGTAATGACCCGGGCGCGGCAGGTGACCGTCACTCCCACCGGGGTCGGCGCCAGGTGCCGCAATTCCACCTCCGTGCCCAGGGACACCTCGCCCGCCGACAACCGGGGCGCCAGGGCCCGGATGGCCGCCTGTTCGAGAAACCACAGCAGCCAGGGCGTGCTCAACACCGGCGGCATGGCCGGATCAAAGCTCACCGCGTGCTGTCCCTCGACCACAAACGTGACCTCGCCGCTGTCTCCGGGCCGAATCGGACTGTGCATGGCGGCAGCATTGGCCAGGCAGCGCCACTATGCCAGCCTGCAGGCGCAGGGACCGCGTTGCCCCCGCTCCTTTCAGTTATGCCGCGCAGGATGCGGAAAGCGCCGGAAATTCGCTTGGAAGCCCCCGCAGCCGGGCTTCGAGACTCTCGAGGGCAATGAACGCCCCGCTCGCACGCGCCGACGAATCCGCCCACTCCATTTCCGTCCGCCGGCGTGACTGCGGACCGGCCGGCAGCGCATCCGGGCGCGCGAGCGCATTTATCCGGCCTGACCGCCGGCCCCGCATGCCGGACAGCGCACCGGAGGCAAGACGATCTGCTCGCGGTTCATGCGCTCGAGTCGTTGCCGGCGGGCGGCCAAACACATCTGGCAATCGGCAAACTCGACCAGATTCCACAAATCGGCGAACACCCGGGCGCCGGAACCGCGGGCCAGGCTAGCCTCCAGCGCGGCCTCCAACACGTCCAGGCGCGGGATTTGGAAATGCCCCAGCGACCGCAGGGCTACCAGGGCGCCGTTGCCCGGCCGGGTCGGAATCAACACCACCACCCCCGCGCCGCAGTCCCGGGCAAAATCCGTCGAGCGGACCGCCCAGGTCACCGCCTCGCCGGGCGGCACAAACGGCGGTTGCACCAGCACAAACACCCGCAACCCGATCTCGTGCCGTCGCAGAAACTCTGCGGCCCGGCGAAAATCCGCCAGGCTGACGCGCTTGTTCAACCGCTCCAACGCTTCCGGATGCGCGGTCTCCAATCCCATGGCCACCTCCAGGCGGGGAGGCGTCCGCCCCGCGGCCCGGGCCGCTTCACCGAGGCGCCGGTAAAACTCCAGCGTGCGCCGCCCCACCAGGGCGGGATGGCATTCCACCACCACTTCTTCGAACGGCGTAAGCAGAGCGGCAATCTCCGGGTAATCGGCCACGGGCACGGACCGCGTGTCGAAGAAGCTGCCGCTGTTATACAACTTCAGGTGGCGCGCCGCGCCCGCGCCCGGCGTCCGCTCCAGCGCCAGCCGCACCTGGCGCGGGACGGCGCCCGCAGGCACGGGCTGCGTCACCGTGCCTTTCCACAAGTCGCACATGACACAGCGCCAGGGACACTCGCGTCCGGTCAACAGAACGGTGAGCACCGGCACGATTTGCCCGTGGTCGGCGCGCTCCTCCTCGAGAAACGCGGCTTGCGGCTGGTACACATCATGGGAGGGCCGCGGCCCGCGTCGTTCCAGAATCCAGCGGTCGCGCGCCGCCGCAGCCGCCGGGTAGTCGGCGGGCGGTCTCGGGGCCTGCGTCGGCTCGATCGGGCTGGCCATGCGGCCAGTTTGTGATCTCGCCGGCGGGACGCAAGCGGTCCGGCAAACCGGCGGAATTGTCCGCGCGCGTCCCGGTTTCGCGCGCCGGTTGCGGGAAAGCGGCCTGCGTCCCCATCGCCCGCCCGTCCGCGGAGCGGATGCCCGTTTGCCGGCCGCGGGCGGAAACGCCGGCACTGCCCGACCCGGCGAGGTTCTCGTTCCGCGTGGGCGGGCCGCGCAATTTGGTTTCGCGGGCCGGCGAACTTCGACCTAAGAATTTCCGCCCATGCCGGACCGGCTGCCCATTTACGAGTTGGAATCCGCGCTCCTGACCCGTCTGCGGGAGCAGCGGCGGCTGGTGCTTTCCGCCCCCACCGGCTCGGGCAAATCCACCCAGGTCCCACAGATGCTGTGGCGACACGGCCGGCTGGACGCGGGACAGGTGGTCATCCTGCAGCCGCGCCGGTTGGCGGCCCGGTTGCTCGCCGCCCGAGTGGCCGCGGAACTGGGCGTGCCGTTGGGTCGCGAAGTCGGGTATCAAATCCGCTTCGAGGACCGCACCAGCCCGGCCACGCGGATTCGCTTCGTCACCGAGGGGGTGTTGCTGCGGCAGATGCTGACGGACCCGGAATTGCGCGGGGTGTCGGCGCTGATCTTCGATGAATTCCACGAGCGCCACCTGTACGGGGACATCACCCTGGCGCGCGCCCTGGACCTGCAGGAAACGATCCGGCCGGACCTGGCCCTGATCGTCATGTCCGCCACGTTGGACCTGGCCCTGCTGGAGCGCTACCTTCGCCCCTGCGCGACGCTGGTCTCCGCCGGGCGCACCTTCCCGGTGGACATTCGGTACGCCCGACGTCCGGCCCGGGAGGACTCCGAGCCGGTGTGGGAGCGGGCGGCGGAGGCCTTTGCCGAGTACGTGCGCTCCGGCGGCGAGGGCGACGTGCTGGTGTTCATGCCCGGGGCGTACGAAATCGCCCAAACCCTCGAGGCGCTGCGGCGCCACCCCGAGTCACGCGGCTTCGTGCTCCTGCCCCTGCACGGGGAACTGCCGCCCGCGGACCAGGATGCCGCCGTGGCCCGCTACGACCGGCGGAAGGTGGTGGTGGCCACCAACGTGGCCGAAACTTCGATCACCATTGACGGCATCCGGCTGGCGATTGACAGCGGCCTGGCCCGCCTGCCGCGTTACGATCCCCACCGCGGCATCAACACGCTGCTCATTGAAAAGATCAGCCGGGCCTCGGCCGACCAGCGGGCCGGGCGCGCCGGACGCACCGCCCCCGGCGTGTGCGTCCGGCTGTGGACCGAACGCGAGCACGCCGAGCGCCCGGCGCGGGAGCTGCCCGAGGTGCGCCGGCTGGACCTGGCGGAGGTGGTGCTCACCCTGAAAGCCGCGGGCGTGAACGATCTGCGGCGCTTCCGCTGGTTGGAACCGCCGGAGGAACAAGCCCTGGCTCACGCCGAGGAGCTGCTGGCGGACCTCGGTGCCCTCGCGCCCGCCTCCGTCCCAACGGCCGAAGCCCCCGCGCCCCGGTCACCGGGACTGCCTGTCCTGGAAATCACGCCGCTGGGCCACCGGATGCTGGCCTTTCCCGTGCATCCGCGCTACGCCCGGTTATTGCTGGCAGCCCAGGATTACGGCTGCGTGTACCAGGCCTGTCTGATCGCCGCCCTGACGCAGGGACGCGACCTGTTGCTGCGCCAGGTGGACCGCGCCATCCGGGAGCGGCGCGCCGACCTGCTGGGAGAGCAAGCGCCGTCAGACCTGTTTGTGCTGATGCGGGCCTGGAATTACGCGGCGAAGAACGACTTTCGCCTCGAGGCCTGCCCGCGGCTCGGGGTGCATGCCGCTACTGCCCGCCAGGTGCAACCGTTGTTGGAGCAGTTCCTGCGCATCGCCCGCGAGCAGGGGCTGAACCCGGAGCCGGGCCGGTTTCATGACACCGCGCTGCAAAAATGCCTGCTCATTGCCTTCAGCGACCGGCTGGCGCGGCGGGTGGACAGCGGCACCCGGCGCTGCGAATTGGTGCGCGGACGCCGCGGCGTGCTCGCCCGAGAGAGCGTGGTCCAGGACGCGCCGCTGTTGGTGGCGGCCGAGGTGCGCGAGGTGGGCCGCCACGGCGGCGAGGTGGAAACCCTCCTCAGCCTCGCCACCGCCGTGGAACCGGCCTGGCTGGAGGAGTTGTTTCCCGGGGACCTCGCGCGCTCGGTGCGGTGTTATTTCGATCCCGGCGCGCGCCGGGTCTATGCCGAAGAGGTCCGCAGCTTTCGCGGGTTGGCGCTGGACAAGCGCCCCATCGAGCCGCCGCCCCGCGAGGAAGCCGCGCGCCTGTTGGCCGAGGAAATCCTCGCGGGCCGGCTGGTCCTCGAGGACTGGGACCACGCCGTCGAGCAGTGGATCCGGCGGCTGAATCTGCTGGCCCGCTGGTGTCCGGAACTGGAGTTGCCGCCGCTGACCAAGGCCGACCGCCGGCATCTGATCGAGCAGCTCTGCCACGGCGCGTTTACCTGGCGGGAGGTGCGCGCCCGTCCGGTGAAACCGCTGGTGCACGGCTGGCTGAATTCCGCCCAGCGCGAATTGCTGGACCGCCAGGCCCCGGAACGGCTGGACCTGGGCAACGGCCGCCGGCCCAAGCTGGTGTACGAGGCCAACCAGCCGCCGTATTTCGCGGCGCGGATTCAGGAGCTGTTCGGCGTCACGCGCCTGCCGGCGATCGCCTTGGGCCGCGTGCCGGTGGTGGCGCAGATTCTGGCGCCCAACCTGCGCCCGGTGCAGGTCACCCGCGACCTGGCCGGTTTCTGGCGCGACCACTACCCGCGTCTGAAACAGGAGCTGCAGCGCCAATACCCCAAGCATCACTGGCCCTGACCCCTGCGTCCCGGACCGGTCGTTTGGCTCGACAGCGGCACCGGGCGGGAAGTTTCAAGACACGGGGAGCGCCGCCGGTTGGACGGGGGTGTCCGTTCGTGTACCCTTGGCGTTGTTGAACCGCGAACCCCTCATGCAGGACACCCCTGATCGCCCGACCCGCCGTTCGCGCGGACGCCGGTTGCTGCGTGGCCTGGCCTTGGGAACGCTGGCGCTGTTCGCCCTGGTAGCCGCGCGTTGCTGGCACGCCTTCCGCGATCGCGATCCCACCGCTGCGTTCCACCTGGAAATCACCGATGCCGCCTGGCGGGCGGAGCCCCGGCCGCTGCGCGCCGGCTTCGGGCGGGTGCGGATCAATCCCGACCTGTCCGATCCCGCCCGGCCGGTGTACCTCGCCGGGTTCGGCCAGAACCGCCGGGCGACCGCGATGCACGACGATCTCTGGGCGCTGGCCTGCGTGGTGGACGACGGACACCACCGACTGGGCGTGGCCGCGCTGGACGCCATCGGCCTGTTCCACGAGACGGTGACCGAAATCCGCCGACGCCTGCGCGCCGCCGACGCGCGCCTGGACTACGTGATCGTCTGCGCCACGCACAATCACAACACGCCGGACCTGATGGGCCTTTGGGGGCCGCACCCGCTCAAAAGCGGCGTGGACCCGCGCTACCGGGAACAGGTGATCGCGGCCACGGTGCGGGCCCTGCGCGAGGCGGCTGCGGCGTTGGCGCCGGCGCAGGTGGCCTTTCACGAAATCCCGGTGCCCACCGAGGGCCTGGTCACCGACACTCGCCGCCCCATGGTCTTCGATCCCGATCTGCGGGTGATGCACTTCACCCGGCCCGACGATGGCGCCACCCTCGGTACGGTCGTCACCTGGTCCAATCATCCGGAAACCCCGTGGTCGGCCAACACCGAGATCACCGCGGATTTCTGCGGGTACCTCCGCGAGGCCTTGGAACAGGGCGTGCTCATCGAGGGGCGGCAGGCGCTTCCCGGCCTGGGCGGCACGCACCTGTACATCAACGGCGCGTTGGGCGGCCTGATCACCACGGCGCGCAGCGTGACCGTGACCAATCCCTTCACCGGGGCGGTGCTGGAGCGCCCCAGCCATGACAAGGCCCGGGCGGTGGGCTGGCAACTGGCCGCTCGCCTGATCCCCGCCCTCACCGGTCCGGCCCGGAGCACCCGCGAGGCGCCGCTCTCCGTGCGGGCGCATACGCTGGAAGTTCCCTTGGAGAACCGCGCGTTTGTGGCGGCGACGGTGCTCGGCCTGTTGGACCGCGGACACGCGCGCTGGATGCGCGTGCGCACGGAGGTGGCGCTGGTGCGCCTGGGCGAGGCCTCCATGGCCTGTGTGCCGGGGGAGATTTACCCGGAACTGGTCAACGGCGGCATCGAGCGCGCGCCCGGCGGCGACTTCGCTTGCGACCCTGTGGAAGTGCCGCCGCTGCGCGCGCTGATGCCGGGACGGGTCAAATTCGTGTTCGGCCTGGCCAACGACGAGATCGGCTACATCATTCCCAAGAGCCAGTGGGACCGGAACCCGCCCTACCTGTACGGTTCCGAGCGGCCGGTGTACGGCGAAATCAATTCGCTGGGCCCGGAATGCGCGCCCATCTTGCATGCGGCGTTTCGGGCGTTGACCGCGCCCTGAATCCGCGGGGCGGACTTCGCGTTCCGGTCGGCGGAAGGCTGCTTGAAGACTGGGCCGACCGGTCCGCGTTCAACCTCGCCTCGCGGCCGGTGCGGATGGCCGGGGGCAAAGCAGGTCTCTGCGCAGACGGTTCCCTCCGCCCGTCAGCGTCCGGGGCGTGGGTCGCGGCCTAATCCGCGGGCGCCAGCCGCAGGTAATCGAGCCCGAACATGTAACTCTTCACGGCTTTGGGGTTGGCGCCCACGATCTCGACCCCCAGGTGGTGTTCGCCCTGTCGCAATTCATGAATGCCCAGGTCCAGTTCGCCGGTGGGCACCACTCCGTCGTGGTAGAGGTCCACGGTGATCAGTTCGCGTCCGTCGAGGGTGAGTTTGACCATGCCGTAGTCCACGGCCCGGGTCAGCGCGGCGAGCAGCCGGTAACGCCCGGTCTGCGCGACGGGCAGGGCGAGTTCGAGTCGGTCGCCCGGTCGGGCGTTGATCCACCACAGGTGGGCATCGCCGCTCCAGCGGCCCTCGAACATGGTGAGATCCTGCTCCTGCGGGTCCCCACCGGTTTTCGAGAGGATTTTGAGCCGCTCGCCCTCGATCGCGCCGGGGACCTTGTAAACGTGCAAGTCGGCGTCGTTCCAGTAGCCCACGCGCTCGCTCAGGGGCAGCGGCGGATAGGGATCCCGACCGACCGGCGCCAGATACCAGTACACCGTGCAGGCGTAGAGGGTGGGACGGGAGTTGGGAAAGTACTTTTCGATGGCGCCCTCGAAGGAGGTTTGGAAAGGCACGTTGTCAGCCAAATGCCAGCGGTTCACGCACACGTGGCCCTTGTTGTTCATGGAGATGGTCTGGCTGTGAAAGGCACGCTGGAACAGCGTGGGATTGCACCAGGCGTAGCCGAAGTAGTCCTCCGACCCCGTGCCAAAGGTCGAGGGGAACGGCTCGCCGTCCACGAAGAATTTTTCATCACCCTCGCCCCACCAGGCGCCGCGCGGATTCCAGACGTGGAGCATGACGCCCAGGTAGCGGCCGCGCCCCGTGGTCTTCAGCAGCGTCCAGTCAATCGCCCGCCGATCCGGGTCCTCCGGCAGGAGCGCGTCGCGATGCCACTTGGCATGGAAGCGTCCGTAGCGGGCGGGGTCGTCCGCCAGCGGTACGGTGACCACTTCCAGGCGGACGGTGCGGGGTTGCGTGCCGTCGTTAACCAGCGTGACCCGGGCCTCGCGGGCAAAAGGCATGAACCAGTGGGAATACCAAACCCCGTCCTCCGTCAGACCGGCGGGCAGGGAACGGTACGGGTTGGCGCCGGCGGTGGTGCCGAAGAAGTCGGCAAACGGCGCCCAAACACTCGGTCGCGCCTCGCCATCGAACTGAATTTGCAGCGTCCACTCGCGCACCGCCACCCGATCCTCCCAGGCGAACGGCGGGTCCACCCGGGCGCGCAGGGTTTTGATGGCGCCCGGGCCGTTCAGCGCGAAAGCGGCGTGAGCGCCGTGGGATGAAGTCAGACTGATTTCGCGGGTTTGTTCCCCCGGGGTGGGGGGCAGCCGTGGACCCGGATTGGCCAGCCGCGCATTGAGAGCGTCCAACGCGGCGTTTTCCTCCGGACCAAGCCGGCGGGAGAAAGTGGGCACCCGCGTGCCTGGCGGGAACGTGGTGTACACGAACTGGTAGTACTGACCCCAGCCGTCCACGGCGACGATCTTGCAGGACTTCTGATAGGGAATAGGCGTGTAGTTGTTCCACCCCAGCGCCGCCGTGTACACCAGCGCCGGCCGGGTGAACGGCTCGTGTTGCCGGTCAAAGTAGCCTTGAAAGGGCAGGTCCACAGCCGGTTCGCTGGACCCGTCGAGGTAAATGCGCACCCGCCCCTGCTTCGGCGCCGCCGACCAGATGCGCCAGATGCAACCCGGCCCTTCCATCTCGGCCATCACCACCTGGTTGCCCTCGCGACGGATGAAGCCGTCGCCGTCGGCGTTGGCATCCCAGTTGAGGTGCCGCCCCGTGGCTGCGTCGTAACGGCTGGCGCGGTCGTAGCTGGACCACTGGGCGCAGCGTTCTCCGGGAACAGGCAGCCGCGCCGGGTACTCCAGATCGGCCAGGCGGTTGACCAGGTCCACGTACGTGAGCGTCTCGGCCCCAAACGCCAGGGGGGCCGTGACCAGCAGCGCCCCCAGGTGAACCATGCCGTGGCAGCGGGGTGTCTTCATGCGGGCATTGAACGGGCGCCGCCGCCGTCTGACAAGCCGGACCGCTGCGACGTTCGTACCGAGCGTCCCTCCTTGACAAACCTCATGTCTGAGATTAATTACCCCGAGTCCCCATGGGCAGCCATGGCCAGCACCGGTCGGTTCTGCCGTGTCCCCCCATCGAGGGACAACGAAGCAACAAACCCGAGTCAACTCATGAACTCCCGACCCATCCTCCTGCGAACCGGTCTGCCCTTGCTGGCAGCGGGACTGCTTCCCATCGCCACCGCCGCTCCCATCCCCAAGCTCTACAACACCGGCGTGGACGACAACGGCAACCCGTTGTCCCCGTCCACCGTGGACCCGCATTATCGCTTGATTGAAAGTCCGGACGGGGAATACCCCGGACCGGACACCTTCACCCTGGAGCAGATCTGGCCGCTTGCGCCCGCCGGGCCGTGGTTGGCGGACAGCCCCACCTCGCGCTGGATCGCCCCGCGCTCCCGCCAGGGCGTGGGCAACGCCCCGGGCAATTACACCTACCGCACCACCTTTGATCTCACTGGCTTCGACCCCGGCCGGGCGCGCATCCTGGGCCGCTGGACCTCGGACAACGCTGGGGTGGACATCGTGCTGAACGATGTGTACCTGGGCATCAGCCAGCCGGGAAATTTCGGCGAGTTCAACGAGTTCGTCATCGAGTCCGGTTTCGTGGCAGGCATCAACACCCTGGATTTCATCGTCAACAACGCCGGCGCGACCGTGAATCCCACCGGCTTGCGGGTCGAAATGATCGGCACCGTCGAGGTGGCCGGGGAACCGCCGCGCCTCCTCACCGCGCCGGTGGGGGGGACCTACCTCGTGGGAGACACCGTGACCTTGAGTGTGTTGGCCGACGGCACGCCGCCGCTGGCCTACCAGTGGCGCCGCAACGGCACGCCCCTGCCGGGCGCCACCGAGTCCACGCTGGTGCTGGACGCCATCGCGCTGGCCCAGGCCGGTGACTACACCGTACGGGTGAGCAACAGCGCGGGGGAAATCGTCAGCCCCGCCGTCACGGTGAAAGTGCTCGAGCCCCTGCCCGGCCTCTACAACACCGGCGTGGACAATGATGGTCTCGTGCTCTGGGACGGCTCGGAAGACCCTCACTACCGGCTGGTGGTCAATCCCGACGACCCGTCAGTCACGCGGCCCCTTGTTCAGGATTCCACCGTGTTCCCCATCGTTGCCGGCCCGTGGGTGGCCAACTCGGCCACCTCCGCCTGGATCGGTCCCCGCTTTGAAACCAGCGCCGCCGCCGGAGGCGATTACGTGTACGAACTGGAGGTGGACCTCACCGGTTTCGACCCGACCACCGCCTTCGTCTCCGGGCTGTGGACTTCCGACAACGCGGGCGCCATCTGGCTCAACGGCGCGCCCACCGGCGTGGCCAACGCCGGCGAGTTCGGCGTCCTGGCGCGCTTCTGGATCGAGGGCGCCTTCCTCAGCGGCGTCAACCGCCTGCAGTTCCGCGTCAACAACGACGGCCAGGGCTACACCGGCCTGCGCGTGGATGGCCTGCGCGGCGGCGCCCGCCGGGGCACGGCCGGTGATGCCCCGCGCATCGTTGCTCAACCCGTCGGCGGCCTGTTGCTCACCGGCGAAAGCCTCGAGCTGGCCGTGCTGGCCGACGGCGCCGCGCCGCTGAGCTATCAGTGGCGCAAAAACGGAAACAATCTGCCCGACGCCACCGCTCCCCGACTGGCGCTCCCAAACGTCACCTTGGACGACACGGGCGATTACACGGTCTTGATCAGCAACTTCGCCGGCTCGCTGACCAGCGAGGTGGCCCGGGTCTCCGTGCTGGCCCGCGTGCCCGGCGTCTTCGACACCGGCGTGGATGCCACCGGCGCGGCGTTGCCCGACGGGGAAGTGGACCCGCACTACACGCTGGTCATCAACGCGGACGCCCCCGAGTCCCGGGAGGCCTTTGTACATGACTCGACCGTCTTCCCGATTGTGAGCGGTCCCTGGGTGGCCAACACCGAGCGCTCCAAGTGGATTTCGCCCCGGTTCAATTCTTCGGCCGCCGCCGGAGGAGATTACGCCTACCGAACCATGTTTGATCTCAGCGGCTACGACCCGGCCACAGCGGTGCTGTTGGGCGCTTGGGCCACCGACAATCAGGGCACCGACATCAAGCTCAACGGCGCCGGCACCGGGCTGCAAAACAGCGCGCAGTTTGGCAGCCTGACGCCGTTTACGATCAGCAGCGGCTTCCAGGCCGGCGTCAACACGCTCGAGTTCCACCTTAACAATGCCGATCCGCAGGGCGGTTACACCGGTCTGCGCGTGGACAACCTGCGTCTGGGCGCCCTGCCGCTGAGCGCCGCGCCGCCCGGGCTCACCGTCCAACGCAGCGGCAACAATCTGATCCTGGGCTGGCCTGCCAGTGCCGCCGGCTTCAAATTGTACAGCACTCCGGTCTTGGGGGCGGCTGCCAACTGGACCGAAGTGCCCGTTGCTCCCGTACCCGGCGGCGATCAGCTCACGGTCATAATCACGCCCACCGGCACGCAGCAATACTATCGCCTCCAAAAGTAAATCCGCGCGCCGTCGTGATTATCCAGACCCGGTCGGGCGCGCACTCCGAGCGCGCCGTCGTGATTTCCCACGACCTGGCAGGGCGGGTTCGGTGACTCCGGTTTCTGCGTTGACTGGTTGGGGCGGGTGGGTTGGATTATGCGCATGAATACGCAACTGACCGGTTCTGCCGTTCGGAGCGGCGGCCTCATTCCGTGTGCGTGGAGCACCGCGCTGCTGTCCGTGTTGTGCCTGGCGGCGCCGGCGCGCGCGGACGTCCGTCTGCCCGGCCTGTTCAGTCATCACATGGTTCTGCAGCAGGAGCTGGCTGTGCCGGTGTGGGGCTGGGCGGACAACGGCGAGGAGGTGACCGTCCAATTCCGCGACCAGCAGGTGAGCACCGTGGCCCAGAACGGCCGTTGGATGGTCCGCCTGCCGCCCATGAAGTCCGCCCCCACGGGCGATCCCCTCATTGTCCGCGGGCGCAACCTGATCATTATTCGCGACGTGCTGGTGGGCGAGGTCTGGGTGTGCAGCGGGCAGTCCAACATGGAGTGGCCCCTGTCCCGCGCCTTCGAGCCGGCCGGCGACATCGCCGCCTCCGCCAACCTCCATATCCGGTTGTTCACCGTACCCCGCCGCAAGGCGACCGAGCCGGTGGATGACGTCCAGGCCGCCTGGCAACCCTGCGGCCCGGACACGGTCAAGGACTTTTCGGCGGTGGCGTATTACTTCGGACGCGCCCTGCAACGCACCCGCAAGGTGCCGGTCGGGCTCATCCACGCGTCCTGGGGCGGGTCGCCGGCCGAAGTCTGGATGAGCAAAACCGCGCTCACCGTGGACCCCGATTACCGTCGAGAAATTTGGGAGGCTTACCCCGCCGCGGAGCAACGGTACCGCGAACAGCTCGCCCAGTGGGAGAAGGCCAAAGCCGAGGCCGAAGCCGCGGGCCGCAAATTCGAACAGCCCCGCCCCTGGGCACCGTGGCGGCCGGCGGAGTTGTACAACGGCATGATCGCCCCGCTGATTCCCTACGCCATCAGCGGCGTGATCTGGTACCAGGGCGAGTCCAATGCCAGCCGCGCCTGGCAGTACCGCCGGCTGTTCCCGGACCTCATCCTGAACTGGCGCCGGGACTGGGCGCAGGGCGATTTCCCTTTCCTGGCTGTGCAACTGGCCCCTTGGGACAAAAACCGCAAGCGCAGCCTCGAGGACATCACCCTCGCGCCCGAAGAAAGTGACTGGGCGGAGCTGCGCGAGGCCCAGGTGCACGCCACCAAGGTCCTGCCCAACGTCGGCGTGGCGGTCATCACCGACGCGGGCGAGAAGGACGACATCCATCCGCCGCGCAAGGCCATCGTGGGCGAACGGCTGGCCCTCCTGGCGCGGGTAATCGCCTACGGCGAAAACTTTGCCGGCCGCAGCCCGATGTTTCGCCGCGTCACCTTCCAGCGCGACCGCGCCATCGTCGAATTTGACCACGTGGGCAAGGGGCTGGTGGCCCGCGATGGCGACCTCAAAGGCTTTGCCATCTGCGGCCCGGACCGTCGGTTCGTCTGGGCTGAAGCCCGGATCATCCGACCCGACCGGGTGGCCGTGCGCAGTCCGCTGGTGGCCCAACCGGTGGCTGTGCGCTTTGGCTGGGCCGATTACCCGGTGGTGAACCTCTTTAGCGAGGCCGGACTGCCGGCGTCGCCATTCCGGACCGATGATTTCCCGATGGTCACCGCGCCGAAGAACTAACCGGGGCGCGTCGTCTCGGCGGTTGACACCGCCCCGTTGCGTCCCTAGCTTGCCTTCCGATTTATGGCTGAACCCGATGCCCCAGTAACTCCGCCGCCCGGCGGCGCGCCCAAGCCTTCGGAAAGCGCCAAGGTCCAGCCCAAGAAGGAAACGGTGCGCATCAGCCTGCCGCCCAAACCGACCGCGGCCCCGACCATCAAGATTCCCAAACCCGCCACGCCCACCGCGGGCGTGACCGCCGCCGCTGCGCCGGTTGCCGCTCCAGCCGCAGCCCCGGCCGCCGCTCCGGCCGCAGCGCCCGCGCCGGCCCAGGCTCCCGTTCCGGCCGCCCGTCCTCCAGCTGCGGCGCCCGCCGTGCCCGCCGCCCCCGCCGTGCGCGCCCCTGCGGTGACGCCACGTCCAACCCCGGCGCCCGCGGCCGCCGCGGCGCCCGGCCAGTTGGACATGATCCTGGCCGTCGTGGCCATCTTGGCGGTCGTGGCCGGGCTGGTGCGGGTGGTCATGTTGGGCTTCGGTGGTAGCGCCCTTTAACGCCCCCCCTTGACCTGCACTCCATGGCCGCTGCCAACATTCTTACGCTGACTGAGCAGAATTTCGCCGAACAAGTTCTCCAGGCGCCGCTGCCGGTGCTGGTGGATTTCTGGGCCGAGTGGTGCGGCCCCTGTCGCATGCTCGCCCCGGTGCTGGACGAACTGGCCGCCGAGTACGACGGCCGGGTGCGCATCGCCAAGCTGAACGTGGACGACCACGGCAACCTGGCCGCGCAGTACCGCATCACCGGCATTCCCACCCTGCTGCTCTTCAAAAACGGCCAGGTTGTCGAGACCATCGTGGGCCTCAAGAGCAAACGCGAACTCAAGGCCAGCCTTGACCGCGCCCTGGGCGCGGCATGAGGACAGCCGCCTCGCGCGGCTTCCGTGCATCCAATCCGGAGCAGCAGGCGGGCGCGCATCCCGGCTGTCCCCACCGGCCTGAAAGGGCGAACAGTCCCGCCTTGAGCCGAACAGATGGGCGGCATAAGCTGTCGGGGTGAGCGCCGGTCCGGCTCCTTTTCCCGCCACGCAATGGAGCGTGGTGCTGTCCGCCCGCGAGGACAACGCCCGGGGACGCGAGGCCCTCGAGACGCTGCTGCGGGCCTACTGGCCGCCGCTGCTGGCCTACCTGCGCGCTGAAGGCCATGCCCCGGACACCGCGCAGGACCTCCTACAGGGATTTCTGACCCGTCTGCTGGCCCGCGAGGACCTGCGGCAGGTGGCCCCGGAACAGGGACGCTTCCGCTCCTATCTGCTCGCCGGGCTGCGCCATTACCTCATCAGCGAACGGCGACGCCAGTTGGCGGCCAAACGCGGCGCCGGCGCGCTTCTTCCCCTGGACGACGAACAGGTCGCCCGCGAACTGGCCCGTCTGCCCGCGCCGGGGACAACGCCCGAGACCGCATACGACCGCCACTGGGCCTGCACCGTGCTCGAGCGCGCCCTAGCGCGGTTGCAGAACGAGCACCAGGCGCAGGCCCGGTCTGAACTGTTCGAAACCCTCCGCCCCACGCTGGTCGGAGACGGGGAGGAAAATTACGCCGCCCTGGCGGCGCGACTGGGCCTGAGTGCCGGCACCGTGGCCGTGACGGTCCACCGGCTGCGACGGCGGCTGCGCGATCTGGTGCGGGACGAGGTCCGCGAGACGGTGGGCAGCGCGGCGGATTTGGAAACCGAACTGCGCCACCTGCTGACCGCCTGGAGCGGGTGAGCGCAGGCCTCGCCATGAGCACCCGCTGTCTTCCCTGAACCCCCATGGACCACGCCACCTCCGCGCCTGTCCGCTGCCCCCGCTGCGGCGCCCCGCCGGGAGACGGGCTGCTGCGGGGGTTGTGCCCGGCCTGCCTCGCCCGGAAATACTTCGCCAGCGAGGAGGACCACACCCCGGCCTCTCTACCCCCTTCGCTGGCCAGCCTGGGGCGGTTTGGCGATTACGAACTGGAAGAGGAAATCGCGCGCGGCGGCATGGGCGTGGTGTACCGCGCCCGGCAGCTCGGCCTTGGACGCCCCGTCGCGGTAAAGCTGCTGCGCGACGGCGTGTTGGCCGGCGCGCAGGAGGTGCGCCGTTTCCGGGCCGAGGCGCAGACCGTCGCGGCCCTCGCCCACCCGAACATCGTCGGCATTCACGAGATCGGTGAACACGAGGGCCAACTGTTCCTGGTCATGCCGTTGATCGCCGGACAGGACCTCGCCGCGCTCACCCGCGACGGCCCGTTGCCCGCCCGCCGCGCGGCGGAATGGCTGGTCCGCATCGCCGACGCCGTCCAGCACGCGCACGACCGCGGGGTGCTGCACCGGGACCTCAAGCCGTCAAACATCTTGGTGGACGCCGATGGCGTGCCGCACGTGACGGATTTCGGCCTGGCGCGCCACAAGGACCGGGACGGCGGCCTGACCCTCAGCGGCCAGGTGCTGGGCACGCCCGGCTATCTCGCGCCGGAGCAGGCCGCCGGCCGACGGGACCTGACTGCGGTCTGCGACGTGTACGGCCTGGGCGCGCTCCTGTACCACCTGCTCACTGGCCGGGCGCCGTTTGTGGGCGAATCCCCCGCGGCCGTGTTGCGGCAGGTCGAAGAGCGCGATCCGGTGCCGCCACGCGTGCTCAACCCGTCCGTGCCCCGGGACCTGGACACCCTCACGCTCAAGGCGCTGGCCAAGGACCCGTCCGCCCGCTACGGCACGGCGCGGGCGATGCGAGAGGACCTCGAGCGGTTTCTGCGCGGCGAACCCCTCCACGCCCGGCCCGTCTCGGGCCTCGAGCGCGCTGGACGCTGGGCGCGGCGCCACCCGGCGCCGGCGGCCCTGGCCACGCTGGTGGTCCTACTAGGGCTGTCGGTGGCGGGTGTGTTGGTCACCGCCAACCTGCGCCTGAGCGCCCAACGCGCCCAGGGCGAGCAGGTGAAGCGCTTTCTCACCGAATTGCTGGCCGCGCCCGACCCGAACAAGGATGGCCGCGAGGTGCGGGTCGTGGACGTGCTGGCGCGCGCCAGCCGGCGGGCGGAGGCCGAGCTGGCCGGCCAGCCGCTGGTGCTGGCCGAGGTGCAGGACACCCTCGGCGTCACCTACTACCAGCTCGCGTTGTACGCCGAGGGCGAACCGCTCCTGCGCTCCGCGCTGCGGTTGTTCGAGCGGGAACTGGGCCCCGCCGCCGTCCGCACCGCCGAAACGCGCGCGCACCTCGGCGCGCTGTTGCACTGGGCCGGCCGGGCCGGGGAGGGGGTGGCCGAACTGGAAGCCGCCGTCGCCGCCCTCCGACGTCACCAGCCCCGCGCCCGGGCCTCGCTGGCTGCCGCGCTTCAGGAACTGGCTTCGGCGCACATCGGCCGCGGACGGGCGGCCGACGCGCGGCCGTTCCTGCAAGAATGCATCGAGCTGTGCCGGTTGCTCGGACCCGAGCAGGACCCGATTCGCGCGGCCGCCCTCTCAGACTTGTCGGCGGGACTTTGGGAAGCGGGCGATCCGGGTTGGCGCGCGGCCCTGGAGGAATCCATTACCCTGAACCGCCGGTTGCCGGACGGCCGCATGAACCTGGCCACTTCGCTCAGCAATCTGGCGGACGGCCTCATCGAGGAGGAGGCGCTGGAGGAAGCCGAGGCGGCGGCGCGGGAATCGCTGGCCCTGCGCCGGGAACTGTTCGGGCCCGACAGTTCGCCGGTGGCCTTTGCCCATGCCCGGCTGGGCACCGTGCTGCTGGCGCGCTCGAACCTGACCGCCGCGCTCGAGGAAGCGCTGCGCGCCCGCGCGGTGCTTGAGGCGGACCCTGCGCCCAGCCCTCGCGATCTGCAATTTGTCCTGCGCCTGCAAGGGCGGGTGCTGAACTCCCTCGGACGCCCGGCGGAGGCGGAGCCGGTGTTGCGCCTGGCGCACGCCCACGCCGTCCGGGCCGTCGGGCCCGACCACACGGTCACCCACGGCATCGCCTGCCAGCTCGCCGAAAGCCTGGCCGACCAGGGGCGCGCCAACGAGGCCCGCCCCCTGCTCGCCGCCGCCCTGCCGGTCCTGCGCCGGGAGCTGGCGGGACAGATTCGCGGCCGGCTTCAGCAGCGCCGGCTGCGGGAGTTTGAAGCCCTCTACGAACGGCTCCAGGCCGCGCCCGCTGTTCCCTGACCTCCACCGGGTCCCCGGCGCCCGGGGCAACGAAAAAAAAGTTTGTAAGACTCCACGTCGCTTTGCGCTGTAGCCAATGTGCCGATGATGCCTTCGATTAGCGCGTGGCGATGAAATCACTGCTTCCAACGGTGCGCGGATGGACCGCGCTGGCCGGCCTGCTGGCCGCGGTTTCTTCCCCGGCGCAGAGCCTGCGCGTCACGGAGATTCAGCGCGATGCCTCCAACGCCGTCACGGTGCGGCACCTGTCCCGCGACACCGCGTATTACCTGCTGCTCCGGGGCCCGGCGGTGTCCCAAATCAGCCAGCCAGTGGATGCCCGCCTGGGTGTCGGCGGCCCGGCGGCGCTGGCGGACCGCCAGGCCACTGCGGCGGCGGCGTTCTACCGCGTGCTGGAGCTGACCCGGAACGACCCGCGCGACACCGACGGCGACGGGATGGACGACGTCTGGGAGCTGGAGCGCGCCGGCCGGCTCAACCCGCTCGATCCCACCGATGCCGCGCTGCCCGATCCCGACAACCTGGGTCTGACCTTTCTTGAAGCCTACCAGCGGGATCGCCGTGCGGTGACCCGGATTCTGCGAACCTCGCCGACCCACGCCGAGTCGGGCGTCGCCGTCACCCGCGAAACAATCTTCTACTTTGACCGCCCCCTGGCACCGGAAACCGTCCTGGCCCAGACCAATTTCTTCGCCTCCTTCGGTGGTCGCGACCTGCTGAGCCGCATCGAGTTGTCCGGCGACCGGATGAAGGCGACGCTGTTCTATTTGGAAAACCTGCCGGCCAGCGCGCGGGTGCGGGTCACGTTTGACGCCGCCGGCGTTCGCGACGAAACCGGAAACGAAGTGGACGCCGATGGGGATGGGCGGCCGGGCGGCCTTGCGACGGTGGACTTCGACACGCGCGGCATCGCCGCGCTGCCCAACACTGCGGTCATCGGCCGCGTCTTCGCCAGCGAGCCGTTGGACGGGCCGGTGTCTTCCACCAACCGTCCGCTCGCCGGTGTCACCATCACTGTGGACGGCGCGGAGGAAACCTTGCGCACCACCACCGACGCCGACGGGTATTTCAAGCTGATGCCTGCGCCGGTGGGGCGGTTTTTCGTGCACGTGGATGGCCGGACGGCGGTGGGCAGCGACTGGCCCAACGGCGCGTACTATCCCTTCGTCGGCAAGGCGTGGGAGGCGGTGGCGGGCATCGAAACCAATCTCGCCAATGGCACGGGGGAAATCTTCCTGCCGCTGGTCCCGGCGGGCGCGTTGCAGCCGGTCAGCGCCACGGAGGAAACGGTGATTACTTTCGCGCCGGAGACGCTGGCCCGGTTCCCCGAACTGGAAGGCGTCGAAGTGCGCGTGCCGCCCAACACCCTGTTCGCCGACAACGGCACCCGCGGCGGGCGCGTGGGTCTGGCGCCGGTGCCGGCGGACCGCCTGCCCGAGCCGCTGCCGCCTGGACTGAATCTGCCGCTGGTCATCACCATCCAGACCGACGGCCCGATGAACTTCGACCGTCCGGTGCCAGTGCGCTTTCCCAACCTGCCCAACCCGCGCACCGGCGAGCGGCTGCCGCCCGGCGCCAAGAGCGCGCTGTGGAGCTTCAACCACGACACCGGCGAGTGGGAAATCGCCGGCCCGATGACCGTGACAACCGACGGGATGTTCGTGGAGACCGATCCGGGCGTGGGCGTGCTGCAACCCGGCTGGCATGGCACCGACCCGGCCAGCCGCGGCGAGGGCGACCTCTCCGACTTCAGCAGCCTGCCGCCCAACACTGGCGACATAGTCTGGAATGCCATCAATGCCGGCTTCGGCTGGACCGGCCTGCTCTTCGACGTGGCAGCCATCGTGGCGGCCGAAAGCCCCATCGGGAAGTTTTACTCGGGGTTGAACTTGGCGTTGGACGTCGGCGGATTCCTCATCAACCCCAGTTGGGCTAACGCGACAAAGGTCGGACTGAGCGCGCTGGCGCTGGCGCCTGGGGGCGCCACAATCCTCAAGAGCGCTCAGCTCGCTTCCGGGGCATGGAGCCTGTACAGCGCCGCCGACGCCACCGGCCAGTTGGGCAATTCCATTCAGCAGGCCAACAGCACCTTCAATCCCGGGCCGGCACGCCAGCATCCTCCGCCTTCGCCGAGGGCGGGCATCCAACTGGCGGCGCCCCCCGCCCTGGCGGCTGCCGTGCCGCTTCCCGTCCATATTGCCGCGCACTACTATCGCGGGCCGGAGCAGACAGCGGCGGCCAACGCCGTGCGCCAGCGGGCCGACCTCTTCAAGGCCGAGGCCGACATCCAACTCCCGCTTTACCTTGAGTTCGCTGCGTTGACCGATCGCCTCATCGAGGAATCCCAGAAGGTCCTCGCCCAGGGTCCCGTTCCGTGGACGCCGGAGGAAATCAACCGGTTGGCTCTCCTGGCCGGGCAGTGGCGCGATCTCCAGACCCAGCTTCGCGCCCGGCCTGCGCTCGGAGACCTGTACGTGGACACGGTCCGGCAAATCGGCCGCTTTCAACAGCTCTACGACCTCCATACCGCGCTGGTTGCGGTGGACCGCGCCGCCGGGTTTGGCGACCCGTTGACGGTGCTGTTGGACGCCTTTGCCCGGAGGAATCCGGTACCTTCGGGTACACATTACCAACTCATCGGCCCGGAGGGGGTACAACGCGGGCGGTTGAAGCCCGGCGAGCCCTTGCGCCTGATCACGCGCCCGAATACTGCGTACCGCCTGGACCTGTTGAATGTCGGCAATCTTGGCGTTGCCAGCCGCTTCTTCGTCAGCAGCCCTGCCGGGACCCGCTTCGATTTGTCGCCCATTCTTACGCGCCCGGTGGACCGGTCCCCCGACACCGACGGCGACGGCCTGAGCGACTTCGCCGAAGGCATCGTTGGCACCCGGCCCGACCTCACGGATACCGATAGCGACGGGGTGAGCGATGGCGCGGAAGTGCGCGCGGGAACCAACCCCCTCGACAACCTGCCGGCCATCACCGGGATCATCGGCACCTTGCCGCTGCCCGGCACGGCCAAGGACGTGTGCCCGGACGGCAACCGGGCGCTCGTGGCCCTGGGCAGTGATGGCCTCGCGGTGGCAGACGTGAGCCGCGTGGACGCGCCCACGATCCTCGCGCGCGTGGACACGCCGGGCGACGCGCGCAGCGTGGCGTGCGATCGCACGCTCGTTGCCGTGGCCGATGGCCCCGCCGGCCTCGCCATCGTGGACCTCGGCGATCCGCCGGGTGCGTTCATCGCGAACCAGCTCAACCGGCTCGGCGACACCACATGCGTGGTGGCCGCGGATGGGACCGCCTACGTGGGCACGGCCGCCGGCGAGGTCATCCCCGTCCACCTGGCCACGGGCACGGTCGGCAGCCGGATGGAGTTCGGCGCCGGCATTCACGATCTTGCATTCTTCCGGCAATACCTGCTGGTGCAAACCGGCGGCGCCCTCCACGTGGTCCGCCTCGAGGGCGACGAACTGGTGTCCGTTTCGCCCCAGCCCATCAGCCTGTTCCCCGAAGGCATCACCGGCCGCCGCCGCGTGAGCGTCAGCAACCGCCTCGCCTACGTGACGAGCTATCCCGGCTATTCGGTGGTGGACCTCTCGGATCCCACCGCACCGGTGTTGATCGGCGACGCGGTGGAACACGGCCCCAACTCGTTCAAGCAAATCCTGCCCACCGGCTCCGGGACTGCCGTGGCGGCGGTGGGTATCAATCCGCGCGACGACGGCACGCACGACGTGTGGCTCTACGACGTGCGCAACCCGCAGATCCGCACCGCCTTCACGGCGCAATTCCCCACCCCCGGCATGGCGCGCGCCGTGGCGCTCCATCGCGGCCTGGCCTTTGTGGCCGACGGCACGGCCGGCCTGCAGACGCTGAACTTCCTCGCCCCTGACCTTGGCAGCAGACCGCCCACGATCCGGCTGGACGCCACATTCGCCCTCAATCCCGCCGTGGCCGAAAGCGGCGCCTTCTCGGCCCTGATCGCCGAAGCCGCGGACGACGTGCTGGTGCGCGAGGTGGAATTCTACCGCGACGACGCGCTTGTGTTCACCGACGGCAGCTATCCGTTTGAGTACCGCTTTCGCGTGCCAACCCTCACGGCGAGCAGGACCAACTTCGTCCTGCGCGCCCGCGCGTTCGACACCGGCGGCAACGCCGCCTGGAGCGACGCCATCACGGTCGTGATCGCGCCGGACCTCACCCCGCCGAACGCTCGGCCGGGATTCCCGGCTTCGGACGGCTTCGCCGTTTCACCCACGGTCGTCAGCGCCATTTTCAGTGAACCGATCGCCCCCGAAACGCTCACGCCGGAACGCCTCACCTTGACCTACCTTGGCCCCGACCGCACTCGGGGCACGGCTGATGACGTGCCGGTTGGGGGTACGGTGGGCTTCGTGACTGAATCCAGGCTGGCGGAACTGCGTTTCCCCGCCGTGACCCACGCGGGCCGTTTTGAGGCGGTGCTCACGCGGGGCGTCACCGACCTCTCCGGCAACGCGATGACCAACGACCTGCACTGGGCCTTCGAGGTCGTCATCGGCGCCGACTCCGACGGCGACGGCCTGACCGATGAGTTCGAGCAGGCCCACGGCCTGGATTCGAACCGGGCCGACGAGAACAACAACGGCATTCCCGATTCGCTGGACGATTTTGATAACGACGGCCTTCGCAATGGCGAGGAAATGATCCTCGGCACCGACCCGCGCAACCCGCGCACCTTCGACGGTGTGCCCGACCGCGAGCGGGACACCGATCAGGACGGCCTGACCGACCTTCAGGAACTCCGCCTCGGCACGGACCGCTTCAATCCCGACACCGACGCCGATGACTGGTCCGACAACGCGGAGGTGGAGCTGGGCACCAATCCGCTGGTCCCGGCCTCCCGGCCGCGGCTTTTTACCACGCTGAACCACGCGGAGGTGTTCTTTGCCAGTCCACGTGGCGACGGATCCGACAGCGGCGGGAAGGTGCCCGCAACGCCGGCGGTCGTCCCGCTGGTGCTGGTGCCGGGCGTGGCGGCCAACGGCGGCTTCGGCGCCGCCCCGCAGGCGCCCGCCGTCGCCCCCTTGATCTTTCTGCCCGGCCGCACGGCCGACGGCGCTTTCAGTGGCGTGCCCCTTTCGCAGCCGCCCGTGAACCTCAGCTTCGAGAATCCGTGAACCAACCTCCTGAACCCATCATGAAGACCTTGCTGCTCCCCGGAATGCTCGCCGCGCTGGCCCTGCTGGCCGCGCCCCGCCTGGCCGCCGCCGCTTTTAGCGCCGGCAGCGACGGCTCGTATGGTCCCCTGACGGTCACCAACAACACCGTGCTGCTCGTGCCGACCAATGGCGTGTTCCACTGCACCACCATCACCATCGCCTCCGGCGCCACCCTCAGCTTCACGCCCAACGAGCTGAACACGCCCGTGTACCTCCTGGCCCAGGGCGACGTGCTCATCGAGGGCATGATTGACGTCAGCGGCCAGCACTGGAATGCGGGCGGGCGCGGCGGACCGGGCGGCTTTGCCGGCGGCGCGCCCGCCAAGCCCGGCCTGTCCGCCGGCGACGGCCACGGCCCCGGCGGTGGCCGCGGCGGAAACTCGAACAACAGCAACGCGCCGGGCTATCCCGGCAACGGCTCCTTTGGCGCGGTGGACGCCCAGACCGCCTCGACCAACCACGGCCGCATCTACGGCAACTCCCTGCTGGTCCCGCTCATCGGCGGCTCCGGCGGCGGCGGCCGGCCCGATGGTTACATCGGCGGTGGCGGCGGCGGGGCCATCCTCATCGCGTCGGACACCTCGATCTGGTTGAGCGGCATCATCCGTGCACGGGGAGGGGCTGGCCAGTATTTCTGTTCCGGCAGCGGGGGCGGCGTGCGGTTGGTTGCGCCCGCCATCAACGGCGCGGGCATCGTGGACGCGCGCAGCGGCAACGACGCCTGGACCGGCCGCATCCGGCTGGACCGCATCCGCGGCGGGCTGCCGACTCTGTATGGCGTCTATTCTGTCGGCAGCTTCATGTCGGTTTTTCCGGAGGGTTTGGCCACCCTCGCCTTTACCGAGGTGGCGGGCACGGTCATCCCCGAGGGCAGCACGGCCGCCCTCCAACTGCTGCTGCCGGTGGGTGCCCCCACCAGCCAGACGGTCAAGCTGCGGGGCCGGAACTTTCTGGGCACCGTGCCCATCCAGGTCGCCGTCACGCCGGAAAACGGCGCGACCACCTACTTTGAGGGCAACCTTGTCGCGGGCGCGGACCGCACGGGCACCGTGACCATCGCCCTCGAGCTGCCTTCCAACGTCCCCGTCAGTCTCTACGCCTGGCCGAAGTGACGGGAACCTGGGCAAGCGAGCGGAACGGCGGTCACAGCGCCATGCGCGCGGCCCACACTACGCCGGCGGCTTCCGGATACACGCCCGGGTCTGCTTGTCCCTGGGCGTCTCCCACCGCGACCGCGGTCAATCAGCCGCCGAGCAAGCAGGGCCAACAGACGATGCGACAAAGTGAGGATGCGCGTCTTGATGTCATCGCTGCGTTGGAGTTCGCCCCCGCCCCGTTACCCCGCCAAGGACGTTTCACGCGAAGAGCATGCTCGCCGGGCGAAGGCTCAGTTTGTATCCGGTTGGTAGAAACCCTCTCTGGCCATCACCGTCCGCGCACGTTCAACGGCGGGTGGCGGCGCAACAAAAAAGGGCTGGCCGTCCAAGGCGGCCCGGGCCGGTGCGTATCGAGGTTGCGAGTGGCCGACAATCGGCGTCTCAAGGAAAAGTTGCGCCCGTGAGCAACTGGATCACCACGTGGTTGTCGGCCGGGGCGGGATCGTTGAAAATCGCCAGGAGCGCGTTGGCCATGAGCTGCGACATGAGATCGGTCTGGCTTTGCAGGAAGGCGATGATCGCCTGCGTTCCGGGCGAGATGGGCCGACTGCTTTCGTCGCCCTGATAGTGGGAGGCGAAGGCCTCGGTCATGGCGGGCGCGAGCATTTGCGCGGTGGCGTGTGGAAGGTTGTAGGGCGGTTGTGTGAGCAGATACGTGGACAGACTCATCAGTCCATTCGTCAGGAAGCTCAAGGCGTGGGTCGGGAAGGGCACGCCGTCGAGGTTGTAGTTGATTTCGGTGACCTGGTGGCTGCTGATCGTCAACGTGCCGTCACCGGCCAGGTCCATCACGCGATACGGAGTGGGGTAAGTCACCAGCGAGCCGGTTTGGATGTCGAACAAGGTCCCCCGCGGGTGGGAGTATTGGACGATGTCCTGCGCGTGATAGTGGCCCGTGAAGACGGCCTTCATCCCGTAGCGTACGAACTCATCGCGGATAGCCTGGTAGTCGTCCAGGACGTACTCGCTGAAGAGGGCCTTCTGCCCGGCGTAATGCTCAAGGACGCCGTGATGCACCATGCCGAGCACGAATTTTCCCTGGGCGCGTGCGGCCGCGAGCTGGTTGGTGATCCAGTTCCAGCGCACGGGATCAAAGTAACCGCCTGTGTAGGGTCTGCCCTCCGTGTTGCGGTCGTAGCGGGCGGCATCCATCGAGAGAATCCACAGGCCGGGCACGGGCTCGGCCACGTACGAAAGCGAGTTCGGGTCGCGCGCGAGGGCGTCGCCGTACCCGAAGTGGTGGTAAATCGCCGCGAAGTCGGCGGGCGAGACGCTGGGGACGGGGATGACGCTGGCGCCGTCGAAGGCCAGCGCGTGGGGATTGGCCACGTCGTGGTTGCCCGGGCAGACGAAGACCTTCACGCCGGCGTCGCGCAACCGTTGCAGGGCGTTGGTGAAGCCCTGGTGGCTGGCGAGCTCGCCGTCCTTGGTCAGGTCGCCGGGGATCAGCACGATGTCCGGCCGGGCCGCGAGAATGCCGGTGAGCGCGGACTCGAGGATGGCGGCGCTTTCCTTCAGGAGCTTGCGGTCCTGGGCAAGGTAGGTCTGGAAAGCGGCGCCGTCAGAGATCACAAGGCCGGGATGCATGTAGTGGGGATCGCTGAAGACGGCGATCCGCGGGTTGGGCAGGAGTGTGCGCGCGACGCGGTAGAAGCGGTGCGGGTAGAGGTGCCGGTCCGCGTCCACGAACTGGAATCGGCCCGGAGCGGCCGGCGCGGCCCACCCTAGCGGCACCCAATCCGTCAAGTTGGTCGAGGCCCACACCTGATACGCATAGCCGTCCACGGCGGCAAAATGCAGCGTGGAGGATGTGTCGCCGAGGGCGATGCTGAGGATACGCGGCGCAGCCACGGTGTCAGCGCGCAGGCTCAGGTTCTGAATTCGCTGATCCTGAGAAGCGGGCGTATCCGCCTGTGTATAGACCTGGATCTGGGTCAGGTAGCCGGCCAGCGCCCATTGCTCGCTGCCGTCGGTGGTGAAGCTGTTTCCCGAAGTGGGTGCGAGGTTGACCCGGTCGCTGGCCTGGGTGAGCGGATAATACGAATCACCGCCGTCGGCGAGGAAGCCCAGCGTGACCAGGCGGAAGGTGCGGTTCGGGTCGCCCAGCAGAACGCCGTTTTCGACCACCAAATCCAGGCTGCCGTCGGCGCGCGTGGCCACGAGGGTGCGGACGCGTGCGCCGGGTTGGTTGATGCCCACGATGGTCGTGCCGGACATCGTGTAGGTCATGCGGGGTTGGGTTGGGTCGTAACTGAACCACAGGCCACTCACTTGCGGGAACTGGCCGGGGAGGGCTCCCGGGGAGGACGCCGCCACACTCCACTCGATGGTGTCGCGCAGTTGCTGAGCGGTCAGGGTGAGGAGGGTCAGGCCGTTGTTGAACCGCAGAGCGTTTTCGATGTCGAGCTGGCTGATTTCGCCTTCCGCCTTGCCCACGGCCGGGTTGGCCAGGGGCGGCCCGTAGGTCGCGCCGCCGCCGTAGCCGCGCACCGCGCCAATGGAGTCGCGGATGCCGCCGCCGTTCTTGAGCGAAAGGGAAACGGTGGGGTCAGCCAGTCGGGCGCGCCACAAGTTGGCGTCCGCCGTGAGATTACCGAGGTTCGATTCTTCGGACCGCACAAAGGAGCGGAGACCGTTCAAATAGACGGTCGTGCGCCCAAACGTGTTGCCGTCCTTGGCGGAAAGGATCGCGCCGAGGTTGTTGGCGATGTTCAGAACGGCGGGGTTTGGAGGAACATTCCCGGTGTCCAAGACGCCTTGCGCGTCCGTCGCGTAAGCGCCGCTGGCGGGATCGTAGCTGGTGATCAGGCCGTCCGCGCCGAACTCGACAATGAGGCGGCCGACGTAGCGATAGTTCGGGCCAGTGTTGACCACGGCCACCGGCTCACCGAGGGCTGAATGGAACCACACCGGGTAGGGCTGCGCGGCGAGGTCCCCCTCGCGCAGGCGATCCGTGGGCTTGGCGAAGATCGCGTGCGAGCCGCCCGCGATTACCACATCCACGTCGCGCAACTGTTGGGCCAGCGCGAACTCCTGCGCGTATTGCTGCAGGTGGGCCAGCACGATGACCTTGTTGACGCCCAACGGGAGCAGGGCATCCACGGCAGCCTGGACGGCGGCGGTGATGTCCGGGTCTACCCCGACGTTCCCCGGCGAGGAGATGGCGCGCAGGTCTTTGGTCGTGCACCCCACGACACCAATGAGTTGACCGCCCACGCTCAACACGCAGGACCGGGCCACCCGGTTGGACAAAACAAGCGCGTTCCGGCCATCCGCGGCAACGTGACCGGCCATGCTGCCGTCAGTGGCAAAGTTCAGGTTGGCGCTCAAGTAGGGAAACAGCGAGCCAGCATAGCCGACGCCGGTGTCGCGCTGAATGACGCTGCGAAGGTGCGGAGTGCCGGCGTCGAATTCGTGATTGCCCAGCGCGGAAGCCTGGAAGCCCATCGCGTTCATCATCGCCACATCAGCGCGGCCGCCCACGCCGTTGAAGCCGGCGGCGGGATCGGCACCGGCGCTGAAGAACGGGCCGGGGATGAAATTGTCGCCCGAGGAGAGAATCACGGTGTTCTCGGGATACTCCGCTTGGAGCGCCGCTAGCACGGACGAAAACGCCGGCGCGTCCACGATCGCGTCCACGCCCGCCTCGAGATCACTGGCGTGGAGGATCTGCAGGGTCAGCGGCGCGGAACTGGTGTTCTTGCGGACGGTGATGGTCACCGGCGCGGACGTGGTGCTCACGCCGTGGTTGTCGGTGGCAACCGCCGTGTAGGTGTGGGTGCCCAGCGGGTGGTTCGGGAGACTGACCTGATAGGGAGCCGCGGTGTTGGTGGCGATCGGACTGGCGTCACGGTAGAACACCACGCGCGTTATCCAGCCATCCAGGTCGCCGGCTTCAGCGGTCAGTGTGACATTCGCCGGAGCGCTTAATTGCGCCCCGTCGTGCGGAGCGGTAAGGCTGACGTGCGGGGCGAAGTTCTCGGCCACCGCAGTGACCGAGTAAACCTCCGACGTGCCGGTTGCACCGTCGTTGTCATAGGCCACAGCCCTGACACGGAACACCCCGGGCGCGGGCAAATGAACCGGCAGTTGGAAGGGGTACGAACTGTCTTCACCCAGCTTGTTGGTTCCGTCCCAGAACTCGACTTTGACAATGCGCCCATCCTGGTCGTAGGCGTGGGCGGTGAGTTCAAAGCTGACCGGTGCGGCCAGAACGGCGTTGGTAGGGCCGCTCAACGTAACGCCGGGGAGTTGATTCGGTGGAGCGGGCGCACCATAGGTAGGCAGAGTGACCCGATAGGCAAAAAGCATGGAATCCAACGTGGTGTCGTTCGTGCCCACCACCTCGCCGTTGTGATAAACGGTGGCCGCCTTGAAGTCATTGTCATTGATAATGAGCAGCAAATAATCATGTGGTGCGGACGGATCGTTGAGTGGCACCAGCGTCAGGGCTTCGATCTTTTCGGAGATCGTGTTGGTATCGTGCGGCGCGCGGGCATTCAGGCCGAACTTGGCCAATTGCTCGGCGTCCAGCAGGTCCACGAAGTCCTGGCGAGCCACCGGGCGGATGTCTGCGGGCAAGCCGCTGGACGGCAGCGACAGTTGACCCGGCGCGCCGCGCTCGAGGTCGTAAGGCGAGTTGAGAATGTTCGTCGCCCCCGCGAGGCTGGCCAGCACCACCCGTTTATAATTGGGGGCAAGATTGGTGTTGGCGATGCCCTGACCGATTTGGTCGCGCTCGAGCACCAGAAACTCGGTGTGGTTCAGCGCGAGGATCTCGCTGACAGGGGTGTGGGCATTGGTCGAGGGATTGCCACGCAGAGTGAGTTCATAAACATACATGGCGAGCGGACGGCCATAATCGGGAGACATTTCGTCAGCGTCGTACACCAACACACGCGTATTGCGCCCGCCCGTGCCCGCGCCGCCATCCTGTATGGTCGGACTTTGCAGCATGGCGAACAGCCGTTTGCCGTCCGGAGTGAGGCTCAGTCCTTCGAGACCGCGGTTGTTGCGTCGGCCCGAATCCGGAGCGCGAGCGCCGGTGAAACTGTTCGGGCGGGGATGGGCCGGGCCTCGCTTAGGAAGCAGGGACGGGGGAATTTCAAAGGTTCCCTGCAGATCGCCCGTGGGCGAAAACTTGTAAATGAACGGCCCGTATTCGTCGCTGATGTAGAAGCTGCTATCGGGTAGCCGCGCCAAGCCCTCGCCGTCGAGACTGCGGCGCCCGCCGCCGAGGCTGTCGGGCACCGACTGCGGGTGCGTGACCGTGTTGGTATCGTTGGCGTCGAAGCCGGTAAAGTAATTCGTGCCGTTGTAGGTCAGCAGGATGGTGGCGGTGTTGACGGCGGAAATCTGGTTCTGGGCCGCCGGGCCGGGGCCGGAATAGGGGGTGATGCTCAGGTCAAAGACTTGCACGCGGGGAAGGTAGTTTTGGGAGCCGTCGCCAAAGCCGCGGTCCGGCAGGCCATAGAGGGTGCCACGGATCGTTTCCCCATCCCGCGACCAGCTGGCCAGGTCGAAAACGGCCGCCGAGCCAAAACCGCCAAGGGTATCAAGGCCCGGCCCGCGTGCGTCAAAGGCGTCTCCAGATACCCGACCCACGGCGACCAGGCCGTGGTTGACGTAACCCGGGAATTGGGCGTGAACAGGCGTGACCGCTGTGGTGGCCAGGAGCAACGCAAAGATTGAAGTGTTGGTCTTCATTTGAGTTTGTTGGCTGCTGAATGGCCGGGAACCTCCCGGCATTTTATGCGGCGGAAGTGAAAATGGGTTTGATGACGAGCCAAGGGCAGACCCGTTACAGTTTGGCGAAGAACGCGCGGGTCCAGCCGCGTGACCGGATTAGTTGAAGGGGGCGCTCAGGAGCCCGCGCTTCCAGATCCAGAGCCAGAGGATGGTTGCGGTTCAAGCGAAGCTCTCGCCCGACACAATCCAAGCTTCAGGCATTGAACGGAGCTGAAGTAATGGCTCGACTTTTCGCACTTTCTCTCTGGATGCGTTTGCACCCCTTTCGTGGTTGCGTGGGTTGCACGGTTTGGAGACAGGTCGGTTGGGTCACTACGCGAACCCCCTCGGAGGAAACCCGCATGAGACTTTGCCCATTGGCGCGGTGGACGGCGGTTCTGGGATGGTTCCTCGCACCCGCGGCGGTCGTGTCCGCCCCGGTCTTCATTCGTCCCGGAACACCCCGTTCTCGGCGGCTTCACGCTGCCAGGTGGTGAGCGCGGTCAGACTGCGCGCGGGAAGCAGCTCATCAATAGTCCCCGAAGACTCGGCGCCACGCACGGTGTGCCGCTGCGGGATCAGGGCAAAATCGGGCCGCCCCAAAGCCGCCTCGGTGACTTGGTAGAGAAAGAGTTTTTCGGGGACATTTGCGCCGGCCAGTCGCAACCGCACCGGTTGCGGCGCATCCCGCAGGTTGAGCAGGTAAAGCGTCAGATTCCCACCCGGACTGCGCAGGGCCGCGGCCACGACGTCCTCCGCTCCTTCCACCCGCGTTGCCAACACCGAAGAGTGCTTGGCCTGAAAGCGCGTCAGCAGGCCGTAGGCAAAGTAAGGCACCGGCTCGAACGCCACACGGTCCAGGTAGCGCCTGGCCTCCATGTCCCACGTCCGGGGCCATCCAGATCGCCGCGGTTGACGAAGCTCCACCGGCTGAACGCGTCCGCGCCACGGTTCAGTCCCACCAACACCTTGCGCGCAATCGAAAGTTGCGTATCGTAAAGGCGCGGTCCCGGGCTGCTGCCCTGCCAGCCCAGCGCGAAATCGCCATTTCGGAGACAAAGAACGGTTTGCCTCGTTCCCGGGCATGTTCCACCCACTGGCGCAGATAACGCTCGTAGTCCGCCGGCGATTCGACATAGGTGTGCGCGTCGTAGGCGCCGACGTGGGCGTCGAAATCAAAAGGCGCGTTGCCAATGTAGGCCAAGGTGTAGAAGTCCGGCGCCGACAACGGCACGGGCAGGCCGCGACGGTCCAACTCCGCGCGGACCGCGGCCAGCCCCGGTGTAATGGACTCAATGCGGCGCCCCGGACCGAGCCACCAGCCGTCGGCAGTGTCCGGCTCGTTGTTGATGCACAGCCAGCGGATGTAGGTGTAGCCACGGCGCTTGAGCAGGTGCTCGACCAGTTCGCTCAGTCCCCGGGCGAACTCGGGGATCGAACGCGGCGCGCTTTGCAAAGGATGCACATCGTCGTGTGCGTTCCAGGCCACATCGTTCCACATCCGGGTGAGGAACACGTCCACCCGGTTGGACTCGCAAATGTCCAAGATGCGGTAGAGCGTGCGCATCTCCTCGTTGTCCCGGTCGAACCGGTTGCGTTCGGATTGATACATGCGCTGGGCGAGTTCGACCCGGCACCAATCCAGACCCAGCCAGCGGAAGTGGCGTTCGAGGTCCTGCCAAGCGGCGGTGTGCTCGAGCGGCGGATTGCCGCCAAACGCGCTGCCCTGCGGGGCGCCGCGGCGGCCCGGGCTCATGCGCTCGGGGTCGAACGGCACCTCGCGCCGGAGGCCGTGCCACGACGCGCCGAGACCGCCGGCCATGCGATGCACTGGGCGGTCCAGGCGCACTTCGATGGTCACACTTTCGGTTTGCAGCTCGGCCGCAACCCCAAAGGGCGCGCTGCCGAGACCGGCGAACAGCAGTGTCAAACGGAGGGTGCGCCGTAACGTCTGTTTCACGAGGCCCGATGATATGGGGCGCTTGAGGGGTTGCCAAGTTGGCGAGCTCGGACTCACCGGCTGGAGGTAAGTCCGTATGATGCCGCACCCTCCGCAGCATGACACCGGCACCCACGACGATCCCCAATAGGGTTGACGTCTCCGTCCTTTGGGCTAGCGCGCCTGGCCCGGCGATTTCAGAGGCCGACGGGCGACGCCGACCGTAGCGCAGACTGGCAGTCTGCTGTATCGCAGGTTGCCAACCTGCGTGACGCTGCGGTTGGCCCGACACTCCGCCGACTTGCAGTCGGCGATACGACAGGTTACCAAGCTGCGCTACGACGGCGTCGGCTCGATGTCCGCGCGTCGGAGTATGAAATTCTGGGCTAGTGCTTCGGCTACGGGAACAGCCGGAATGTTCGCAGCCCATGCGCGGGCACCAGCTCGGAAATGGCGCCCTCGACCACCTGCGCCTCCGCCAAATCCGTCTCGATATGCGTGACCCGTTTGGCTGACCGGATCGGCATCGCACAACGCAAGGTGAGCCTGCGGGGCTGCGACGCCAGATTCCACACCTGCGCGATCATCCCGCGAGCGATCCCCTCCTCGGCCGGCTTGAGCGCCCACAGCAGCACCTCTGGATCGCTCAGGCGCAGCAACGAGTATTCGGTCGCGGGATAGTCTGTGCCGCCCCGGACCGGCCCGGTGACAAGCGGGTTTTGGTGCTCTAGCAGGCCGTTGAAAAACCGGCTCATTTTCGGACGGCGTCAGTTTAATGGTGCGTTTTGTCCAGTGATGCGTGAGCGAACGCGGCTTTTC